>Ga0315915_1009928_pt1 | contig 10672 bp, 9 predicted proteins | sample MpolbnodulesMG_FD_207738 | JGI IMG/M metagenome (GOLD analysis project Ga0315915, IMG submission 207738) | Medicago polymorpha root nodule microbial communities from Los Angeles, California, United States - branched nodules | ecosystem: Host-associated > Plants > Roots > Nodule | place: USA... | reverse complement strand
GTTGGTTGTTAAAACAAAATAGTAGCACCATCCAAATTTATAACGGTAATTTACAGAAATACAAGAGCCAGGGCAAGGAGGACTGGAAATGTTTAGATCTCATATTGACTAGAGATATGGCTAAAATGGTCCTTATATGGTTTGGTCATTTGGGGTGGGGTGAGGGGTTAATATCGCACCCGGATAAGAGATATGCCCAGTTATAAGGACCAAAAAAGACATGCATATCCATTCGCATTGTGAGAAATTTCGGAAGTCATGAATCAAAAGGAATTACCTCTATATAGTAACTGAATGCTAACTTTGTAATTATCAAGAGAACCCAAAACACTGTGTACCTGCGATTATAAGGGATGACATGTTAACATCAGATTCCAAGGAAAGTTACACCACCCAGACAGAACAAAGGGAAAACTTTTAAACTCTAGTTTCTTACTTGAAAAGGGAAAATGTGCTCTCATGCATCCCCCTACCGACATAGAGACGGGGCTGTCAAGTACAAGGCAACAAAACCACCAAGTTAGAGTCTATATATCTCAGTTTTAATAGCACAAAACAACTATTGTTCGATGTACCAAATCAAATGATATATATAAAAAACAGAGTTGTCATATCACCTACCTGCGACCACCACATCATTAGCATCACAATCCTATAATTCGATCTCTCAAGAAAACGGCGAATGAGTGGGAACAGAAACAATATGGCAGCTAGCATATTTGGTGACAGATATACAACAACAGCCAAAATAAACATTGAAGGTGAATGAGAATTGCTTCCAAACCAACTTTGGATGGATTGAGCAAAGCCAGGAGGATTGTCCCAAGTATAAGCATAAGTGACCGATAAAACAATCACCCATGCTGCACCTGAAACGACTTTTAGAATGTATCTTAACTTAGCATGCATTGACATACTCCGTTGCGCTTTCCAATTGAGGATCACATCAAGAATAGCTGCCCACATTAACATAAAATAAGAAAAAGTAAAACAACCTGCTCTTTATATAATGCTAAGATAGTTCCCCTGAGAGAAAACCTGAAAGTAAAATAAGTTGAAGAAAGAAAAAGTAGGGGTATTTTGTGGAAATTAGGTTCTTGCCGGTTTTGGATGTTTCAATTACTGCATGATGCCAGCAATCAGATATTTTCACTGACAGGATAATCTTTTAGTAATGAACACTTCTTTTTTAATCAAAATAAAGAGACCGTCGGCTAGTGCTAATCTATAACAATGGGAAAAAAGCTTCCCTACCATCCTATTTTTTCCACTACTAAATTCTATAAACATTTTGTCAGTCTGCTCTCTCTGCCTACTTTGTGTGCAGAAACTGTACGACCATCAAATTTTTAAAAGCGTCTGTAAAATACTTTGTGTGCAGAAACTGTACGACCATCAAATTTTTAAAAGCGTCTGTAAAATAAGCAAATAAAAACCACAATTTCCTGAACAAAATTTGTTTCAGTAGTTATACCTATTGCTTGTCAACCAATCATTAAAATCTCAAGAAGAAAAGGCTCTAAAATCTAAGTCAATGTAGTAGAGTGGGCTGCAATTTTATATAGCAACGCAGATCACGAAATACAAAATGGATAAAACTGGCTATTGAGCAGCAACTAGCAGAATATATATATTCTAGTAAAATTGGCTGTCACTTGCCTTGTCCAAACTTCAATATAGCTGCTGTTATAAACACGCTAAGTGCTTTCTTGAAAACATCACCATTAAATATTGCAGTTGGATCCCCAGGTCCATTCCAAGCAACAATGATCATGGCCTAATGACAAAAGGGCTCTCTTTCAGAATGGATCTTGTTTCGCAAGACATAGAGAAAAAATACTTAATTGGAAGGATATATATATATATATATATATTTCGCAACCTGGCATAGGAAGTAGTATTTATTACCTGTAAGGATAGAATGAAGAAACTCCACATGCGATCAAAACTTCTGAAAATATGCCAAAATGACCTTATCTCAACAAAGTTGCCCTTTCCAACCCATCTGTCCCTATTATCAGCCTTGTTGTCCTGTAAATTCAAGCTTCTATCAACGCTTAAAATCTAGTGTCGCATATAAGTTTCAGGCTTTCCACAATAAACTATACTAATTTACTAGTTTACTTGGGTATGATCTGAAAATTTTAACAGCATCCCTTTAGCGTTTTAAATCAGTGTCATAATCATAATCAAGCATAGAAGAAACTTCCCATTTTTAGTCCTGCATTCAAGCCTAGAGCTAATGCATATAACTGTTTTAATAGAAGAATGGATATTTTAACCAGTAATCAGCTAGTATATAATGCATATATAACTCAATTTTCAATGGACTGTACGCGTTCTAGTAAATATCAGAAACAACTTATTTCTTTATCTCTTCTATGAACAAAATTCTTGAAGAGATTAAGACTTAAGATTTGTGGAATTGCGTGAGTGATGCATACAAGAATCATAAATAAATAAGAAAGCATTTTGAAGAATACTTTGGGTTTGGTTTGGAAAGGAGTTTTGAAGAGAAAGATAAGGGAAGGTAAGTTTTTCATTTTAAAACTAAGATAAAAATGAACAGATAGAACCTTAACTTTCACGATAGTCTATCATTTTGAATACTTCATTCTAAAAATTTACTAAATTGTTAAATTAGAGAAAATTTATATGAAATGAGAAGATTTCCCTCTCAAACTCTCCCCCAAACATATTGTAATATAAGATTTCAATGCAACATGAAAATAATTACTAGTAATGCCGCTTGAAACTAGTTGCCAATTATTCAATGCTATGAAAATTCCATCAACTTATTCAGTTAATAGAAGTATATAAACTTTTTGTCAAAAACAAAAAAAAAAGAATATAAACTTGAAATTTGCGGACCAAAATTGAGAAAATATTAATATTTTGAAAACCACAAAGACAGTTTCTTTTAAAAGCACTACACACATTAGCCACATCAATTTGGCTTTCGCCTAAAAAAAGATTCCAAGAAAGCTTAACTCCCCAGTCCCCACCAAAAGTAACATAAAAGCAAAATGATAATTCCAAGTTCCATTGACTAGCAAGTTACAACGCATTTAAGATATGTCCGACTCTTCGATGTAAATGCTATAGCACCAATGAAATAAAAGCAATAATTAAGAAGTAGATTTCAATCTGAGAATCTACATAGAAGCTACCAAATAATCAAATAGTAGAGGTAAACCGTATTTCCCACTTATCTATAAGGTGAAGCATCATCCTAACATGCTCTAGGGCCTACATACAGAAAAACTAAATTATCCATGGGTATATAAAATCCATGGAATTCCCACAGGCCCATGCTCGGTGAAACAAAGCTTAAATAGTCAGAGAAAATGAGAGATCCTAATCAATGTTTACCTTCAACTTATCAAAGTATAGATGTTCAACTGGAAGGCAAAAGAAATCAGCATCAGCCCGCATTGGCCATCCAAGCCGAAAACAATCAGCTGACCTACAATTTTTATTGAAAGTTAACACCTAGGCAGGTATAATTAATAAACCATTCAAGACAAAACAATAAAGGAAGGCTAAGCTAATTCATACCAGAAATATTCATTTAAATCATCATAGTTCCTCCATTGTGAATGCTTTGACCTCCCTCTTTTGCTCCTTTCAGCTTCCTATTAATCAATATCATGAATAAAACATGGTTTAGTTGTGTATCACAAACGTAGTCGAAAGAAAAGAAGGAAATAATCAAAGGCAGAAAATACCTTTGCAATCACATTATATATGGGGGTTACAACTTTCCTTAAGAAAGCCTCCTCTTCACCTCCATAGGCTGGTTTAATATTCTCTCCCGTCATTGGACTAACATTGCCAGCAAGCATGCCATACAATTCAAAAGCCATCTACAAGAAGCACCATGAAAAAGATCGCAAAGCATGTCAATATTTATTCAAGTTCAACAAAGGAGTAGGCTGCCTTCAAAGAAATTGTTTTATACCTACAATGTTGGCAAATGCCAAAAACCATATGGCCAAACACACTTAAATGTTAGATTTACAATACAATCCTTGAGCATCTATGACCAAGTGATAAGGACTAAGAAGAAATTCAATGGGCACTGCTAAAATCTTTAAGATTGAATGGGGCTTGTGCATTGCCCAGGAGTCGCAAACAGATCTTGCATAAGACAATTGATCTCTGCTGAACGAAGAACTTAAGCTTTTGAGAAAGTTGGTGCTCAAAAACATCAAATCATTGGATCTTTAGGGATCGTATTATCCATCTCGAGACTAAACTTTAACTTATGACAATAACACTAGGAAACAAAATGACAGCAAAACCAGAACAGACATGTTTTATGACGGAGTTTATTAACATCAATTTATAGTGCCAAATGACTCAAGCAAGAAACAGAACTTGACATGCCTCTAGGTAAAGATCACGTGAGAGTTATCCTAAATAGGGAAATCTCAACTAAGCAAACAAACAATAGGCCCAAGTCAAATGAGGGGATAATCCTATCAAAATAATTAAGAAACATGCAAGCAAAGGAGTGCATTTGCACACACAAATGTATCAAAAAATTATTAGCAAAATTTTCTATGATAATGGGTAGCATACTAGCATATCCAATGGAAGCTCCACTTTTAAAATTATTTCAGAAATGTATCAAAAAAAAAAAAAAAATTACTGTCCACCATCCCACTACATACCTACATGTCTATAAAATCGTTAACTACAGTCCCGGAATAGTAACTAAACATTGTAGTAGAGATGAAATATATATGCTCATACAAACATAGATATCAACTTTAATACATATAACCATTGATGTCTATAAATCTAAAACCCATCCATTAGTCATATATTATATGTGTTCCCTTAGATGTATTTTTTATAGATCAATAAAAAATGGCATTTTACTATTAAAACTAATTATAAAAAATCGACACAAACATTGATTAGCGCAACATCCAAAATAAAAAAATATCAAAATATTCCAAACCTTAATTTATAATTAAATAAGACCTATTTAACAAGTTAAAACTTTCCCCTTGAGAATAATATTTTAGGGTACCCATTTGGTCTAAAAGTCCACTTCCTATCCATAATCATGGGTTGGTTTAAATTACAAAGCTTACATGGTGATAGATATAGCAAAGGCACTCTGGCATGAATCTTAGGTTGGCCGCTTCGCCCCATATTAGAAGGTAAAGACCCATGTATAGTAATTTACGTTGCTGCACTTCTTGTTGTATTGTTGGCAACCTGCAAAGTAGATTGATGAGATATGCTGCACAAGCAACTGGCGTATACATATAATTCTTGGGAAATCTAGACAAAAAGAGTTAAAACAAGCTGCAAATAAGAAATCAAATTAAAAATTGAAAGTCGCGACTAAATTTAAGAGTCCATGACTATTTAATATTACAGCATAAAAAGTATAATGAAAATAGAAAAATAAGTTTAAAATCTCTCTAGTCCTCAACTCCTCATATGCAGCTAAGCAAATAGCTCCGAGTTAAAAAAAAAAACGGTATAGATATCTTTCCACATTGTAGGAACATAATTCTCACCAAAGGCTACTCTTTCGACCCAAATACTTGCACCACTTCTTGTAATTCTTGAAAAGCTTCTTCATCACTTCTGTCAGTGCACGCTCATCCAACTAAGCAAATAACACGAATCAATATATGAATATTCTTGTGGATAATGAAAAGAAAGGAAAAAATATTAACACAGGAAATTGAGGCATCAAGTGTTAAACATCACCCCCCCAAAATCAGTAAGAGAGTGCAGTGCAGTGCACTCATATAAAAAGTTTGAAGAGGCAATCAAATTCATGACAATAGTGAGCGTGACTTTTATGAAACAAAAACAAAAGAAACATGCGCACACGCACTTTAGATGCTACATGACAACTAAAAGAATAGAAAGGAATCACCTTCAATGTTAAAAGGGGGGACAAAATGTTCTTTACAGAATTTAAAATTAAAAACAGAGGAAAAAAACATTGTATAAACTGTGCAATTAAACCTCACCTTTGGTTGTTGATCAGGCTTAGGAAATTGTCTTATATGTACATTTGCAAGCAATAAGATCAAATGCTCTCTCTGATTTGCCACATTGTGCTTCTGTATTTTGAGCAAGAGGTGGCAAACAAGTCCAACCGAATTTGTTAGAAACAAATAGGTCGCCAAGTGTGTAAACAAATTACCAGTTCCAGATTGTGAGTTACCTGAAACCCAAACATTGCCCCAAGCCAATCCAGAATGTCTTCGTCTTTTTTTTTCTTGTAGTCCTTTGGCCAGGCAAGACCCCTTGTGTTACGAAGAGCAAACACAGCAGCTTGGATCTGAAAAGAGCGGTGGATAATTACTTTCGCTCAAAGTCGAAAACATATGGGGATCAGAATTATGTACATATATGAAACTACAGACCCTACCTCAGGAAATCTCATTATTGCCTGATTTGCACTATCAGGATCAAGAGGAAGAATATTGTAAGGAACTAAAATCTCTGTTTTCTCGGCAACTTTATCTTGAGTCTCCAAAATCTGTTACAATGCCAATGGAAAATCAATCATGACTCGTGAATACAAAGGCGAGTGAAAATTAAATTTTTCAAACGAAAATTCAATATAGTGAACTATTTTAAATATAATATTTATAAAGGTTTGCATAAAAAGAGTCAACGATACTTAGGAGCAGGGGAAAATTACCTCACGGTCAACTTCCATAGATTGTGTCATATTAACAGCTTTCAAAACCTCAAAAAGAACATTAGCAGTCTGATATGCCTTGGTTAGCTGTGCACTGAAAGTAAGAAGCAAAATCACTGCTAGTCGCATCACAGAAAAGGCACATAACATATTACATTGTACACTGCATATACAACATACCGGTCAGCTTTATCAGCAGCATTTTGTAAAGCTTGGATATACTTTTTGTAGTAATGCTGATAAAAACTCTGCATCTCACGGGCATCACTTTTCTTTATCCTTCCTTTCAATGTTGGATCATTTTCCTATGTAATGTAGATCAAAATGATAAAAGATATACAGAACTTTAATGAAATGTTTTAAATTAATACTTTGGCATTACCGCATCTAAATCTTGTTAGGGGAAATCGTTCACATTCATTCTATATAACATGATAACAGATAAAAGGTCGGTAAATAAGATGTTCCGAAGAGACCATTCCTTAAACTTTCAGGATGAAATCAGTAACATTCTAAAATTGTCTATGGAAACTACTGAAATATATCAAAAGAGTTAAAAGGAAAGGCATAAATTTTACAATCAATACTTTCCTCCTAAACCAAAATACTATTATTGACCTATACTTTCCCATTATGGAGCAAAGCAGCAAAATCACAAGACATTATTTGGAAGAGAAAGACATGGAAAACATGTCACCACGTACTCTTTCTAGACGTTGAAGTAGAGCAGTTTTGAATTGGCGAACACCACGACCACTTGAAGTGGGGTCCAACCTATGAGCTTTCTCAAAAGCGTAAAACCGGCCTACAATAGCAAAACATGTATCCTCAAAATAGTAAATCATTCAGAAACCAATAAATAATCAATCACAGTGTTTTACAAAACCAAGCTTGTGGAGAATAATACTATAGGGTCTGTTTGGTAAGAAATGTTTTTGAGCTTATAGCTAATGTGTTATAAGCTCATTTGATTAAAAAAAGACATGTTCAGTAACCGTCACTTTGTCACGAACTAATAGCTTATAGAGTTATTAATAGCGATTAGTGATATGAGCTGCAATAGAAGGTAGCTTAATGAGAATGAGGAAAAAGAAGCATGCAATTTAAGGAAGAAAAGAATGAAATGAAATTGGAACTTACAGAGATAAGCAACTCTAGGATGAGTCTTTTCAACCTCATTAGCAACACGAAGAATGGGAGCAATTTCAACGAGAGAGGAAGGTACAACCTCACTATCAAAAATGGCTTCTCCAAGGTTACCAGCTGTTTGAGTCCGAGTGATACGCCTCTGCAACGGCGGTCCATGAGTCTCCGATGACGACGACGGAGGACCCGGTCTGGACGACATTCTCTTCTCTCACCGATCTAACAACAACGAAGCAAAGGAATTCAAAATCCTAACTAACCATGCATTTCACCAAAAAATAACTAAATAATAATGAGGAAGAAGAAAGAACTTATATACAAATGAGAGAAGAGTGAAAACTGAAAACCCTAAAGAGAGAGACAGAGAGTGAGTGAGAATGTTTTTTTTTTTTGGCACGAAAACAGAGAATGAGTGTTGTAATGTAACTGTTGGGTGCAGAAAACGGTGGAAGCTTGAATGAATGAAGTAGAGTAGTTCTATATTCGTCAAGCCAAGTCATCAAGTGGGTCCGTTTCATCTTTTACTTTCAGTTAGCTTCGTTCAAATGCCCCGATATTCTTGTACTAATAACGTCTCTGCCATTCAATTCTCCATTCAAATTTTAAACTAACGGCTTTCTTTTTTTCCTTTAAAAGTTAAATCAATATTTACTGTTATATCCGCCTATTTATTTATTGTTCTTTTCCATTAACCATTAACTCCATTATGTACAAATTATCCATCATTTGAAATGAAGAAAATTACACTTGTATCTCCTGATTTGTTGTGTTTTTAGCATTTAAAAATTCATATTTCATTTATGTTTGGTTATAAAAGATAAAATTAGATGAACTTGTTAAAATATTTTAAACATTCTCAGAAAAAAAAATCATTCAAAAGTATTAGAGTTACGCATGAGTTGACTTGAAAGTGAGATCTTGTTAGTAGCTAATTCAGAGTGAGTCATCGACGGCTCACATACAACTGCCACACTAAGAGCTTCACCAGTGCAAGAGATTAAGTTAAACTCAACATCTGTTACACTCCCCCCTCAAGCTCAAGGGGACTATGTGGCATGCAAAGCAGTAACCCTGAGCTTTGATCGAAATTGGAGAAATAAAGAAGAAGGAAGAGGCTTGGTGATGATGTCAGCCTTTTCATATATTGAGTTTTAGCATGATGAACTGGGTTGTGGGTCATGACAATAGTACTCTAGTTGTCACAATAGATGATGGAAGAAGAAAATATCACTCCTAGTTCTTCGAGAAGGGTCTGAACCCACGACACCTCAGTTGTGTGTTGAGCTATATACTTAGCTTCTGCACTGGATCATGTATAAATATCAATTTACTGATTCTCTCAGCTTCAGCTCCTTTGTAGATTTTCTTAGCTTCAGTTTCAACACTGGATTTTTATATATAACAAATAAACAAAACCATGTATGGGAGAGAAAAAATTGAACAAAAGATTTTGTTGTTGTAATGATAGCTAAAAAAAAGAAGGCGACTAGATCCACGACGAATATGAATTTTTGAGAACGATGATATATTTTTTTCATGGTTGGGGGATTGACGAAAGAATTACTGTTTTTATGTTTGAAGAAAAAATAATATGTGTTGAGACAGAGTTTGAGAGAGATGAAAAGAGAGGAAGAAGAAGATGCAATAGAAGAAAAAAACCGTACGTATGAAAGAAAGAAAAGGTGTGAGCCAGAGAAAGGAAGGATTGGTTGGTCTACAATTTTTATTAATTAATATTTTTATTTAGTATAGCTATTACAATTTTAAAAAGGAAGATGCTAACAAGTGCCCTTAAGATTAGGGTAGACAACGAACGATTTCGGTCAGCGGCGACCGGAAAAAAAGCCATTGTCAGCCAACTGTGGGTGAGAACAGCCAACCCAATTTCGTCTGTCAATGTCATCAGTTAGATCGGGGTCAGTTTAATCGGATTGCTGGTCGGTACGGGTGGGTTGAAACGGTTTGAGTGCTGACCTCAGATGCAAAATCAAAACAAAAGCTTAAAAAAAATCAAACTTTTCCAGACATAACAGAAGAACCAGATCTTGAAAAAAAAAACTAATTATCTTTAAACTGAGATAAACAATGAGTATTTGATTTTGAGAAATAGCTTATGGTAATAGTAATGGATTCATGGATTGAAATCCAAAATAAAATTATTAAAATCAACAAAGATGGAGAATAAAATTATCTTCAAACTTTTGTTAGATCTAACAACACTAAAATTATTTGTTAATGGAGGTTTAAGAAGAGAGGAGGTTGAAGAAGAGATTGAAAGCAATAAGATGAGAAGTGAGTGCAGGTGTAGCTGCTGGTGTTTGTAGAGAGACGGATGAATGTTGTTGAGAGTAATTGTGTTGTGTTCTGTCAAAACCAAAGATGGGTATAGAAAAATATAATAAATCTTTCTTATGTCAGACGGATATGGGTTTGTGTTGGAACAAAATGTGTTTAACATTACCCTTTGAGTTTTGATGATAACAAGGTATTAAAAATTGTCAATTGGATATGATAATATTTGTTCAAGTGTGCAGGACCAAAGACAAAAATGTAGTGTCTATCTTTAAAGCATAGGTTCTGAAAGAACAAATGAGAGCAATGGAATCAACGAGTAGAAAGCTTGAAGCATCTGAAGACACAGTGCTCCTGAAGAGCTGACGTCATCAGAAGCAGCATCACCAAAAGTTGTTTTCATCAGGAGCTGAAGTTCATCAGAAGCTGAGAGAATTAAAGCTTCAAAAGGCTGTTCAAATGATTTAATCTCGTCTAGCATTGCAGAAGACTGAAAGAACAAAGCAACGACTAATTCAAATGGATTTGAAGGCATTAGATGCTTTTACG
>Ga0315915_1009920_pt1 | contig 10681 bp, 6 predicted proteins | sample MpolbnodulesMG_FD_207738 | JGI IMG/M metagenome (GOLD analysis project Ga0315915, IMG submission 207738) | Medicago polymorpha root nodule microbial communities from Los Angeles, California, United States - branched nodules | ecosystem: Host-associated > Plants > Roots > Nodule | place: USA... | reverse complement strand
TTGGACTAGTCTAGTACTGCACAGAACTTCCAGAGGAATTGGTGTTTGAAGAAGAATTTTTTTTATTTTAATTTTAGGGTTCATGTAATTTGATTTACAAATTTGATGGTTTGAGGGGAAGAGTAGTTATCTGATTTGGGGAGAATTTCTACACGAATTGTAACATAGGGTGAAACCATTGCAGGATATGATTGAATGTGAGCAGCTCTACATGTTCCCTCTTTTAATTTAAATAAATCTGAACCACTTATTTAATCTATTGGTGTTTTTCTCGTGGTTCACCGGTGAGGGACCTAATTGGACCCTCACCCTAGAATCCACCAAGTTCTTAAGTTTGAATTCAGTCTTGGGCATGCAACGACATTAAATTTTTTATAGAGTTTACCAATCATTTGATTCTTACAAGGATCAAGAAATTAGTCTTAACAATTGCTCGCGAAAGATACTAAGTTTTAAAAAAAATCCCTAACAAGTGTAAATAATAATTTGTGATTAATTTATTTTATATTGATGGTGCATGCAAATTGAATTGAATTTTTATATATCGATAGTCTTTTTTTTTTTTTACACATGCCTAGCTATGCTGGTCATCGTATTCATGAAGAGAAAAAATTAATATGGTGAACTGATTTTAAGATATAATGTTTAAATACAAGAATGAAAATGATAAGTGGTGACGGAAAAATATGACACGATAACAATACCATATTTTATACGGGTAGCATTTTGGCATTTCAATCTTAAAGCAGGGGCAATTTCATAATTATCGTTGAAGTATAGGGGCATAATTGGGTTTTCAAGTGAAATCTGGGTAATTTTGTGAATTGATATCTCATTTTTTTTCTCTCCCCCCTCTCGATAGAATTTAACCCGTCAATCTAGATTGAATATGCTATTTTATAACTTGTATCGGCGGTTTTTGGCCAGTTTTAATTTTATATTAGTGTTGGATAGAATTTAACCCATCAATCTAGGTTGGATATGCTAATTTGTAACTTGTATTAGTGGATTTTGGCCAGTTTTATCTTGTATTTGATACTTTGTTCTTCTTCTTGTTAGACACACCTTATGTTTGATAGGGATTTTTTAAATATATTTTGTCTTTGATTGCTTAAAAAAATCAGTAGCAATACAATCCGACAACAAATCAAATACTTGAAGATTAACCATATATATAACCGTCCCTAAATAAATATTCATGTCATGGGCTACCTTATTGGCCTTCCTTCTATACAATTCAACTAACGAGTTTGAACATAAATGATGAAATCATAGATAGACAAATCCAAACATAAATTATTAAAGTTATCCACTACTGATTTTGCATAAAATATGACACTGTTAAGCCTCAATTCACCAATCTATTTTGATAGTTTACACTAACCAAAGGTCTCTCCTTCCTTGACTTAAAGAGATGGAGCAAAAAGAGTGTTTTAATCTCGACAAAGTTATCCTCATAATCTCTAACACATATTGATACCAATTACCAACGTTGTTATTCAAGAGAGCTGCATTCACGTTACATTTTAATAATGGAATGCTTCTTTAAATGAACTATACTAGGATGATAAGCTGCATTTCATTTCAATTTTTTCCTACATTGTTACAGAAGTAATACTTAGGGTGCGTTTGAATCTATTTTTGTAGGTCTAAAATTTCAAAATTATTAATGTAATTATTTTTATATGTAACTACCGCAATATTATGCGACATCGAACGAGTCTTTTATTAGTTCTAATCAAAAGAATAAAATATAAAATTGATGTACCTGCAAATGATTATCAACCGCATCAAAGGATGGTGGGAGCAGAGTTCATCCATATTATCAATATTGCATTTTCAAAATTAGATTTAAACCACTAAATTGAAAGATATTTTTATCTTTTTATCCGAGTGTTCTCGATTATCTCTTGTGAAAATTTGTGTCAAAATAACTTAAAATTTAGTCATTGATCGTTGAATGTGTAATGCGTAATTATAATAGTTTTTTAATGTATAAAAAGTTCAAAATATTCGTTGATATTAAAATATTTCATTAATATTATCATAGTAGTTCTTCGATATGATTATTTATGATCATATCAGTTATTACAAGTATTTACCTATCATCATTTTAATTCACGTATGAAAAGAGTTATTGTGAACATCAAGAGATTATTTCAACGTTAGACTATTTTAACTAACAGAGTACACAATATTTTAAAATTTTGATACATTGAAAAGACTATATTTTTTTTTTAAAGAATGGACTAAAATGACTATTATGTCTTAAAATAATACAATAAAATCATTAGTCACTTTTTAATTGATTGATAGCGAGAGGGAGAGACAGAAGTGTTCCCGCCAGTGTACTTAGATACTTCGTCACAACTTCTCCGCTTCCGACACACTTCAATCCACCGTGAGTTCTTTTTTCATTACTTCTTCTATTCCCTTTTGCTTCATTAATTCATATTAGTTTTGCTAATTTCTGAAACCCCAAGTTTTAGAATTTCATTTGTCCTAGTTATTATGAACCCTAATTTGTTTTTCGGAATAACCCTATTTGAATTTTCCAATTGCTTGTTTTAGGGTTTTAGAATTGGGAATTGGAAAATTGCTTTGTAAGTATGTGTTGTGCTAAGCCAAATTTGTTTCAGAATTGTTTATGAATTATGATAAGCCAAATTTAGACATTGACTTTGTTTTTTATGATGTGAATGTCGATGAATTATGCTTGGTTTGGTTAATCAATCACTATTTCGGGGTTATTTATTCACTATTTGAGAAAATGACATAATTCAGTGTAATCATATGTGTTGGTGTCTTGTCGGTGTCTGTGTCGGATACTGACATGTGACGAACACATCTCAAATCAGAAGTGTTGGTGCTATGGTCTTTTCCCATTTCATTTTATTTTTGTACCGTGTTCTTTCTGAATTTGAAAACCAAATTTGAAATTTATCATAACAATGCTTGCAGGATGGCGAACAATGTCGAAGATTTCTCCCAATTCGGAATTTCTAAAGAGGTGTGTTCAATCTTCCTTTGAAAAAGTCACAATCTTTTTTTGCGAACAAGGGTATTTGATTGTTTGATTTGATTTTGATTTGATTTTGATTTGTATTTTAGGAAAAGGATAAGCTTGTTGGAGAGGTTATCCGATACATGCTGTTCAAAACCCATCAAAACTCGGGGTGCCCAATTAAGAGAGAGGAACTCACTCAGCTTATTACGAAGAATTATCATCAGCGGAACCTTCCTACTTTTGTCATCAATGAGGCTAAGGACAAGCTTGCCGCCGTGTTTGGCTATGAAATGAGAGAGCTTTCAAGGTCTGTCCCGTCATCAAAATCTCAGACACGCGCTTCACAAAGTGAGTTTTTCTCTTGCTCAGTTTATGCACATAATTATGTAACAATCTGAATTTCTTAGTCTGTTGATTTCAGTTTTGTCAATGTTTTATTAATGGGACATTGCTTTAGCATTATGAGGTATATTATATGAACAATTGATATGCTTTGTGATTTAAGTTTTTAGGTAATGTAAAACCTTATTAAAACTAATAACATGTAAGAGAGTAAAAGAAAAATCAGGAGTCATGGTTTTTGATCAAGCAGGGATCATATCCGATAAAAAAAGTACATGTTGGTTACCGTTGCTCTATGCTAGCTAAGGATGAAAGTTTTGTGAATGCTAGTAATAAATAAGTTTATAGATCAAAAAGCAAGTGATAGAGACAAGTAACAAAATTCAGAGGTCTTACTAAAGCAAATTTGGTGAGCGCTGCTATACAGCACGAGGGATTTAACGCATGAAAATTGAAATTACATGACTTGTTCCTCAGCAAGAAATTTACTTTATTAATGTATTTCTTGCTAGTTTGTTGATGCTTTTGTATATAGTATATGTTAAAAAAACCATGTTACCAAAGAAATAGCATACATACATAATCCACCGTTCTATATGACATTCGTGAGGCAAGACATAGACAAAATTTGATTTGGAGAAACACCATCCAATGAGGTGTTTTTGTGATTTCTCATGGGTTACATCCAGCAGATTTGAAGTGAATGAGTAAATGTGTTCTACGTTGCTTTTTACTTGTAAAGATATGTTTGCATTCCTTAGAGTTTTTCAACTGTGTTTTCCTTGTTTCCATTTACTTTTTCTCTCATTATAAGCTTATGACATGTGATCTTTCAGGTAGTGCGGATGCCAAATCATATATTCTCATTAGTCGACTTCCTTCTGATTTATATGAAAAATATGTTGTGGATGCGAATTCAGCGTACATGTCTGGTTTCACGTTTGTCATAATTAGTATTGTACATCTTGCTGGTGGCAAAATTCCAGAAGGTATAGTTTAAGTTGTATAAAGCTATAATTATCTTATGCACTTGTTGAACTTGTGGAAATCAAATTTTGCTAGGTTAAGGTCTCTCGATGAATGCAATAAATATAACTATACAAGGTTCTGATATTTAAAATTTCAAGGGTAATTGAGATCTGTGATGCTGCCATTTTAACATAATGGAACTTGATATGGTTGGATATTGCAGAAAGTCTGTGGAGCCAATTGAATAGGATGAGTTTGAGTGACACTGAAGCACATCATCCTGTCCTTGGAAACATTAAACAAACATTGGAACTTCTTGTTCAGCAAAGGTGGAATTAAATTACAAGATTCATTGCATTCTGTGACAATAGTTTCCCTAAAAAAACAATGAACAATGAAGTAATTCATAATTCATCTTTTTCTGTGTAGGTATTTACAGAAGGACAAAATTCATGGTCCTGAAGGCAATATCATATATTATGAGCTTGCTGAGAGAGCTTCAGATGGACCCATCAATAACAAGGTCAAAGAATATATATCTCAGGTAGTGTTTTGAAAAGTAAATTATGCAAGTTTTGTTTTTTTGGCAGACAATTATGCACGTTTTATGTCCAGTTCTTTTTTTTTTCTTTTTCTTCTTCATATTCATTGGGATAAATACCTATGTCCAATCTTTATTACTTTTAGTGGAGGTCTAGCCTAGCATTGATGAATGTTTTCTATTTAGTTTATTAAGTTGTTGCCGAACACTATTGTCTGTATTGAAAAAATAGCTGAAGCGAATAGAACACCGAATGTTCAGGATTGCTATTTAATACACCAGAAGTTCTAAAATTTCATATACTGTCTCCGAAGTAGCAGTGCAGTGGTATAGTTTACCAGAAGTTATAAAATTTGATTTATAGTATAAAATAAGCAAAACCGAAGGAATATGTCTAACTCGTGTTGTGTTGAATGATGTTATAACTTATTCTTCATTAATAAAAATACTGACTTGTGTTTTGAATTTTAATACGATTGTTACTTATATTTTTTCTGAAACATTGCTTCTCTTGCAGATTATGAGGGACACTGCCTAATCATTTGCTAGCTCTTCAATGTCTCAATTGTGATATAATTATGCTTCTAGAGGTAAATGGAGAGATACTAACTGGGTTTTAATTTAAGGTTTAAGCTCTGCAAGAATATCAAATCTACAATCTGTCTTCAGCAAATTCTGCTAAAACTGGATGTATAAATATTAGTAATATGTAATGGGCACAAGGTTTTTTACAGATTGAAGAAAATTAGCCAAAGCAGATTTTTTCTTGGCATTTTGGAGGGTATTTGGTCCAATTTTCCTACTATTTGGAGTTATGTACTTTTGAGTTTGTCTCGTTTAGATGTAATCAGTAGCATAATCATACACTAAACAAGTTGAGATGGAATTGTTGACTAGTAGTTTTACTTGTATCCTTCTTTGAAACTTCAACTTTATTTATGTGGTTAAGCTAGACTTTCACGTCTTGTATTTTACTCAACTCATTAACAAAACCTATATGACCATTCAACCCTTTATTTTCCTCCCAATTTAGACTAGTGAATGCATCATTGGAATAAAAAAACCTATGATTTATGATAAAATTCTTAAAGCTGATGTGATGTGTCCGTCTAAATGAGTCAACCAACTCATTGATTCATGGTTGGAGATGGTCTAATTTTCAAATAAATACTCCCTACTTGGTCTAATTTAGACTAAATATGTGGACTTTTTACTTATACTTGAGACTGCATGGAGTAATTTTTTTTACAATGACATTGGATAAAATTTATGTGACTGTCATTATATGATGTGACCCTTTTTAGTGTTTGGTCGAATTTGTATTGAAAGTAGTTGATCTTGGAAATAATTTTAGAGTAGTGATATATGTACAACCATTTATGACAACTTTGATGACAACTTCCATTTTCTCTCTTTTCATTGATTCAAAATAATAGAGGGAGAAAAAGGAAGAAAGAGAATAAGAAGAAAATGTGAGTATGAGAGAGAAAGTTGTCAAAAAGTTGTAATAAAATGGTTGTATAAATATCATTTCTCTAACTTTGATTAGTACAGGTAGGCATATTAAATAACATTTTTATAGAATGAGAGAAAGTAGTACTACGAAATTCTTTTGCTTTATTTATTGAAGAAATACAGATGGTACAAAACCTCAACATCATCACATATATTTTGTACATAAACACCCAACCAAATTCACCCAAAACACCACTCAAAACCGACACTACCACACACATGTAATTAAACAACCATATCATAAACTTCAATTATTATTCTCATGACACGACCCAACCAAGATTAAACCAAGTATACTTTTACTTAGTAATCAGGATTTGCCAAAACGTAACCCTCAATGGCCTTGATAAGTCCAGTTCCTTTGGCCTTAGTCTCATCACGCACTGCATCAGATAGAACTGCATCACCTTTGGTGTGGTATTTCACTGTAATCTTTACAATGGATCCACCATCAGATCCAGCCACAATACTTGTCACAAATTCAACTTTCTCTAAACTTTCATCCAACCCTGTTCCTCCTACTAAGCTGTAGTTGTATCCCAAGTTTGCCTCATCTACTGCATCTAATTTGTGTAGCACAAAGTTGGTTTTGCCATCTGCAACACAACCATTATAATTATTTATATAATTCTTTTTTCGATATAAGTAAAGTTTGACTAAAACCTGTTTCGGTTAAAGATCAATTTGAACTTTACAGAGTATCATTAATCACTTGAATAATTTTTTTTGAAGGTATATAACTATTAGACATACCCATAGAACGAGCTTATGTATTGTCTCCTTCATTTCTCAAGATTCTATTTTAAAAATAAAGGTATAACATAAGTGGTTTGCTTTTCTTTTTTCTTTTCCCACACTTAAAAATACCTCTTTTTTTTTTTTTATAATGAATTTAACTTACTTTCCTTCGGTATAATGAATTTAACTTACTTATTTGTGAATCATTTAATCAATTTATTTAATCAATCGCAACTCTTCAATTTGTCACATCATGTTTGTCAATTTTTAAATAAAAGGTAGTTATACAATTCTTTGTTGTGCCGACAAACTTTGATCGGTTGTCGATGTAAAACAATTTTACGCATACACTATGTATCATTTGATCTCAAGTATTATATATTTGTCCATAGTATATGATTTTAATTACCTTCAACAATGGATAGCTTCTTAATGGTTCCGGGTCCTCCATTTCCTTCAACAATTTCAACACTTTGGGCAGCAGAAATCACCTTTGGGACGATTTCATCAGCATCTTTTGCAAGAGCTTTGTATAGTTTAGCTGGAGCCACGGTTGAGACATGTTCATCATTGAAAGTAAAAACACCCATGATATATGTCAAGATAAAAAGGATTAATATGCAAGAAGAAAATGAAAGGAGAAGTATATAATAAAAATACAACTAGTATATAACTTGTGATGCAGTTTATGACATGGTGAGGGATGCTATTTATAGAACTTGGGTAGGACCTACCTTGTTTGGAAATCTCATTGTTTAGCTCAAGTAGCCATATTTAAATATTTATTTATTAGGTCATTCCTCTTTGTATTTGGACAATCGTGAATTGGGTTGCGAAAAACAAAATGAATTAGTATAGCACTCCATGACTCAAAAGTGTGATTGAATAAAAGAAATTAAAATAATGTTAACAACACCCTCTTCAATATATATTTTTAACATTCTATTTATCGGTTAAAATTTGTGTGTTATAAATTAAATTATATGAAATCCACGTGATTTATGAAGATATATATGTATTTTAATCAATAAAAAAACTTGCAAAAAGGTATATAAAGTGTGTTGCTAACATTCCTCTGAATTCTTTTAGAAAAAACCCTCCTCTAAAGTTACTTACTAGTAGTAACTTTAGTTGAGTATATCAATATTTTCGCAATTGAAAATTATAGCAATGGTGTCATGGAGGGTCCTAAAATTCATTAAATAGTAATACTTTAGTACTTTAAAGTGTATTATGTAACTTAATTAGTCGTTATTTTAAACTTTAACACCACATTATTAAAAGTTATATATCAATATGGTGCAACAAAAGTGATAAATATTTGAGTCTCTTAACTATGTGGTCATGATTTTTATTCTGGACCGACCAAAGGGCTAATCATACGATGACATGTGGACTAAACATACACCACCTTAAGGCACCACACATGAAGGAACATGCCAAATTTGGTACACCATGTCACATTCAAGCACGCCTCGGGAATCACTCTACACTTGTCCTCTAACCACTCCCTAATCACACGTCGCAAAACTCGGAGACGGTTATCTTCACGCACGTCTATATAAGGGTGGCCCACCTACAAACACATTAATTGGTGTAGTGGCCCACCTAGAAAATTAAAAAATTAAAAATCATAGGTCTATTTGATAACTGTTTGAGTTTTCGGCGGTTCAAAAAGTGACGTGTGCTTTTTGTCATGCTTATACTTGGTTGGGTAACGGAAGTTTACAAACCTCCTAATTTTTTGGGTTTCAAATATACTTTATATATATTGTCTTGTCAAATTCCCTCAAAAAATATATTGTCTTGTCAAATGAAAATTTGTATTATACAAAAAAGATTCGTAATTCATAGCGGTAAAATAAACGATGTAATTTATTTTTTAAAATTACCTGAACTTTTTAGTCAAATCTTTAATGGCTCATCCAAACTATTTTTTCAGGCTCCATCGCTGACTGTGGTATCAAAAATTCAAAGTCGATGTCCTGGAATAATTAGGAGACTTAGTCGGTAGTTTTTTGTTTTTTTGTTGAATAGACTCAGTCGCAGTCACCCACGAAATAACGAGAAAATATTCACGTAGTGACAATAAACAAATGAATGAGAATGAAATATCATAGTCCTTTAATTGTACGTCTATGTTCATTCCTTTTTATAAAGGTCTATGTTCATTCCTGAAATCACGCTTGTAATTTTAATCATTATATATAGTGATTTTTTTAATAAAATAATTTAGTGGTTAAAATTTCACTTTAAGATGACTAAATGGAAAATTCAAAGTTCGAACCCGGTAATTTTTTTACTAAAAATAAATGATATTTATTTTTTTAAATTGATAGAGTACACGATACAATACAAATTTGCTAAAAACAAAAATGACGAATCTACGAACAAACTCACAACATCCACGTTAATATCATAAAACGACAAAGTACATATGCCTACAAATATGATTATATTCAAGTCTCTAGAATAGTCATATCCCTGAATCTGCAACGTTGGCGACGCCAAAATCACATATTGATTATCGAAGCTGATATGACAATCTTAATGGAACAAACACACGAACTAGACGGAAAAGACAAACAACGCCACTCAAAGACGATGAACAAAACTAGGGGTGTTCAAAACCAAACTAATCCAATAGAAAAACCGCAAGCCGAACCAACCCAAACCGAAACCGCAAAAAACTGTATTTGATTTGGATGTATTCGGATCACTTTTTTACTCAAATGCATGGTTTGGTTTGCGGTCTATATTTTGCCAACCAAACGAAACCGCAACATAAGAAAAATGATAATTGAACCTATGTCACATAAACCAATACTCATGAAACTTTAAAAAAGATGATATATTTTTTTCTCTTGTTAAGTTTCTTCTTTGTTGTTCATTTCAAAAATATATTTATGTACTAGTTGAAATTTTATTGAATGATAAAATTTTAGTTTTTTACATTTCTTATATAATAGATTTACTTTTTGTTAAAGTTTTTAATTTCGCTTATTTTGTTTAGTGAAAATAAAATTTTAATTTTGGATGAAATTTAAAATATTGTTGGAAATATGTTGTGTTATAACTTTTTAACTCGATTATAATGTTGGAAACAAAAAATTGTATTGTCTAAAAAAAACTGCACCAACCGATCCAATCCAAACCACATTGGTTTGGATTGGTTTGATTCGGATTTCATTTTAAAAGTCAACCAAACCAAACCAAACCAAACCGCATGCTTTTTTATCTTACGGTTCAGATGACTTTTACCTTCAAAACCAAACCAAACCGCACCGCGAACACCTTTTTTAATGGATGTGAAAATCAATTATTTAAATAAAAGGAAAGGAGAAAAACAATGTAGAGGGGTGGTTTGAAGTTTAAATTTGACCATAAACTACCCTTTTTGATGGATGAAAGAGAAGAAACTAGGGTCAAACCCGGTTCCTATATACCGTATAGATTGTGTCAGGGCCGTATCCGAGGCAAAGCGAGTAGGGCGATCATCTTAGTGCCCAAAGAATAAGTACGAAATTTGGACCTCAACAAAAAAATTAAGGGTTCATTAGGCCAAAAGA
>Ga0315915_1009919_pt1 | contig 10682 bp, 9 predicted proteins | sample MpolbnodulesMG_FD_207738 | JGI IMG/M metagenome (GOLD analysis project Ga0315915, IMG submission 207738) | Medicago polymorpha root nodule microbial communities from Los Angeles, California, United States - branched nodules | ecosystem: Host-associated > Plants > Roots > Nodule | place: USA... | reverse complement strand
CAAATCAAACGTCAATTTTTACCCCGAACTACGAGGTTTTGATCCCTCACGGGTACGTAGGCAAAGGACACTTGTCCTTCCAAATCAATAAAAAATGTAGATAAATAGGTCTTTTTTTTTACCACTTTAGATACTATTGTTTTTAATTACCATTTTTCAAAATAAGCAAGTTATAGCACAAAATGTTGAATAAAACCAAGAGGTTCCCGTAGAGTACTACAGACATAAAGGGTGCTAACACCTTCCCTTTATGTAACTAACCCCCGAACCCATAATCTTTTCAAAGGGGCGTTTCGAACTTTTTTCCCCTTTTCTCTTAAAATTAAATATTCAGTCGTGAAATAAAATAGTGAGTCCATGCTAATAAAATAGCTTGACCTCCAAAAAATGACGCGACAGAATGTAACAAACATGATATGAATATATTTTTTTTTTGTTTTTTTCCTTTATCATTTAAAAAGTGTAACAAACTAAATGAGTATATTTATACTTAGTTTTTCATCATTCCAATTATACCCTTAAACAACTTTTTCTATAATAAAATTGTTGGTGTTATTAAAAAATTAATTTAGATTATATTTTTTTTGTTAAATTGTATTATTGTCGGTGTCATTGAAATAGATAATCATGGTTAGTTTGATTTTTTATAACTTGAAAGCAACAAACATTTATATTTTTCTTAGTTTTAATCAATATCAAAATTTCATAAAAAAAAAAAAAACAAAACCGTTCATAATTTTCAAACGTTAGCGCAATAAAAAGAGCGGAAGAACGGGCATGTGAATGCCCGTCTTTTCGCTAGTGACTGATAAAGCAATATTTATGGATAGTAATTAATGATTTTATTCCCACCTTCATGTGAACTTTATTCCTCCCAATTTCTTTGAAAACAAAACAAAATTCCGAGAAATCTTTTATTTTCAAAAAGAGCAAATCATGTCACGCGTCACACACGGAGACTATGGAAGACTTGACAACCTAGATTAGGTGCTCAAGGATTTCAACCAGCAAACCCCGCTTTCCTTGACATAAAAAACTTAGTTCTCACTACCCTAAAAGTGAACCAATACTCAGGTAAGGATGATGAAGACCGTAACATTCATCTAACTGACTTTTTAGAGGCTTGCGGCACTATCAATCAAAAGGATTCTCAGAGTCTGATAAACGACTTAGGTTGTTTGGATACTCATTGAAGGGATGTGCAAAGGATTGATTGAACTCACTTTCAAGCGGAAGCATAGCCACATGGTTCCAGCTCAAAAGGGCTTTCCTTAGCCGTTTCTTTCCTACTACCAAGTACATGGAAAAGAAACGAGAAATCTCTAGCTTTCAACAAAAAGATGTAGAAAGCCTCTACGATGCATCAGATTGACGAGCCTTAATTTCATTGTGATCATTATCGGAAAACATGACTGTTTCGCCTAAGATGTTCTCTGCGAAGAAAGAATCATCATTATTGACGACTGACATTGTATATATCTCCAATGGACTTTTTGGATGTACCAACACCTAATCCTTGCAAATCTCACTCTTTGAACCACTGTAACTTTTTCCAGCTTTCCATTTGAATTACAAAATTTTAATTCGAGCGCTTGTTTATGTCAGCATTGCACAAATGTTTTTTGCCAAAAAAGAAAGCTAGAAGGGACTGATGCTTACATGCATCAAAAACCATCAACAATTGTACCTCCATAAATTTTAGTAAGATCTTTAACTGGTTTTTTTATTGAGAAATACGCACAACTGTATATATCATTACCAATTGCTACATTGCCTTCCCTTGGATTAGATAAACGTTTGACATTGTTGATCCTTTCTACAGTCCTTAGTAGTAGGTTCTACAAATATTTTAATATCCAATTTTTTCCCTAAATTATAGGTATGTATATTGTTCCATTGCCGAACAATATGTCAATGGAACAAGATCTCATATGGAATAAAATATTTTATTTTAGTATCCATTTCATGGATGGAACAATATCAGGTCCTTTCATTGAAATGGATATTAAAATATTTGTTAAACTTGGTACTACTATACGGATGTTATTTAGGGTTGACAATGTCAAGCGTATATCGAAGCCAAAGGAAAAGAAGTGTACGAGACTTGAAATTGGTAATGATAAACACTGTTGTAAAATAAAACACTTAAAAGCGCTAAATTATTGACTTATCAAACTCCCCTATGAAGGTGAGAAAAACACAAGAAGGGGGGGTTGAATTGTGTTAACTTTTTCTTCGTTTTCTCCTACTGAAGTCACTGAACAAAAGCAGATAGAGTTCAACTTCTGAAGTGATAATCAGAATCTAAATGCAGCGGATAAAACAGAGAGAGAGAGAGAGAGAGCAATAATACAGGTTCCTTCCACAAACCGGAAGTAGTCATGTCCCCCTTGCACTTCCAAGGAGAGTTCACTAAAAACTGTAATATCTGATTACAGCTGCTCACTGCTACAACTAGCAAGAGACTTCAAACTACTCAAGCACAACTGCAAGAGATTTCCTATGCTCCTGAACTAAATCAAGAGACTTCATATGCTCAAGCACACAAGCAAGAGACTTCTATTCAAACAGAATTACAAAGAAATATGTTTGAGGTTGAACACTTGATATACCAATCAGTGGTGTTCACAATATAAATCAGATACAGACTCTTAAGACTCTAGAATTTCTAAGATATGAAAGTTGATAAGAAATTCTAAGTGAATTTTTGATGCAGAACAATTTCAGCAAAGCTTTGGCACTTGTAAATTGTTGTATGAGTCTTGAGTATCCAAACAACATGTCTTCACTCCTTTAAATAGAGATGTGAAAGATACGTTGGAAATTGCTAGCACATCAAATAGAAAAGAGTCGTTTGAAACTTGATCAGATCACCAATGATCTTATGCCTGATTTGGTTATTGTCCTATGAATGATCAATTTCAAATCCATTCCAAGTCTGGAGGAACACTGGTGCAGGCATAGCTGTTGTTCTTGTCCTGTTGCAAACACAAAACAGAGTAGTGGAGATAGTGGTTGTACACTTCATACAATTGTCTTTTTTCAACTCTCTCCAACGAATAAGCATCCAATGACTTCAAATCCATTTGAATTAGTCGTTGCTTTACTCTTCCAGTCTTCTGCAATGATAGACGTGATTCAATCTTCATTTGAACAACATTTTGAAGTTCTTCAGTCTTTCAGCTCCTGATGATCTTCAGATGCTTCTGATGACGTCAGCTTCTGGTGACCAGCTTCTGAAGAGAGTGCTTCTGATGACGTCAGCTTCAGGACCGCTTGTCTTCAGAACCTCTTTTTTTTAGCTACTTCAAGTTTCCTTCTTGTTGATTCCATTTCTCTCATTTGTTCTTTCAGAACATGTGCCTTAATTAAGACACTGAAAATTTTGTCTATGGTCTTACACACTTGAACAAATATTAGCATATCCAATTGACAATTTTTAATACCTTGTTATCGTCAAAACTTAAAGGGTAATTTTAAACACATTTTGTTCCATCACCCCATACTTGAATCTTTGCTTGTCCTCAAGCAAAAGACATAAACATTAGTTGCATTAACAAAATTAACAACATGACAACATGATTTAAAACTTTTGTCTCCTCCAAGGCTTTGTTTTCAACGTACACTAATCACAACTTCAAATATTTCTCATGAACCTATTCAACCCAACAACAAGTTTCAAGTGAGTGTGTGTGTGTAATCCAACTTTTTCTTGCTCCCGTGTAAGAGATATTATGAGGAAACAGGTACTAACCTTAACACAAAACCAACCGAGAAAAGTTCTTTCTACATTTCATATAAGAGAGATGGGAATCATTTTGATCTTTTGACAATTATAAACAAGTAAGAAGGAATTACATAAGCTACTTTTAGTTTTTAAGATGACAACACCTTCCCTGGGAAGCCAATGAGAGCAGCTCCTACCCCCCCAAAGTCAATGATGTCTTCTTAAGAGTTTTTCAGGTTAATCAAATCTTCCCTGGAAAGCCAGTGAGGGCAGCTCCTACCCCCTAAGTCAATGATGCCCCCCTACTTATGAGTTTTTAGGTTAACCAAATCATCCCTGAGAGGCCAGTGACGGCAGCTCCTACCAACTCAAGTCAAAGGTGTCCCCTATTTATATTGCTTCCGACCCTATTAATAATCAACCAATTTTAGGCACTTGATCATATGATTAATGTCTTGGTGGCCACCCAGTTTTGGGCACTTGGTCACATTGATCTTTATATTCCCCCACACTAACTTATACTTCTTTTACTCTAAAAACTTTTAAGGGTCAATTTACCACTAAAGTTAGAACATGCTCCTTAAAATACCTACCTACACACTCACTCAAAGACTGAAACTTTGTGCTTTTCTCAAAGAGAATTTTCACAATAAAACTGATGTGGGTATAGCAAGAACACTCTAAACACAAGAAATCATTTTCATGTACAAAAACAACCATTTTGGAAGAAACTTTAAAAAAAATTATGTCACATTTACACAATAAAAACGAGCTTCTTGCATGCCTTTCGCAACAAAACAAAACAAAAAATTAAAATTCAAGGGAGTTTGAAACACTACGACACTTGCCAGACTAGACACATTATTGACTCCCCCCATACTTGGGTAAAACATTGTCCTCGATGATTTGAGAAATAAAACGAGATAAAGGAGGGAGAGAGATCATAATTTCAGTTGGGATCCGGTGGAGATCCTTCATGTGGCTTTTCTTTTACTAATCTTCAAAACAAAAATAAAGAAAAATGACATTAAACCGTGGGTTGCCTCCCACGAAACGCTTTTTTATCGTCACTAGCTTGACGAAAAGGAGGAACTTGTTCCTCAAGTGGGGTCGACAAGAGCCAAGGCGGCTCCCATTTTAATGTCTTCCCCTACCTTGTAAACCTTTAGAGCCCGTTTGGTGCGCAGGATAAGGAGACAGGATATGATTAGATTATCCTATCTTGCCTCAACCCGTTGTTTGGTGTGCCAACGGAAAATGATAAGTTTAACCTATTTCTAATCATATCCTACTCCTCCTTTATTATTTTTATCCTTAGTTTCTGGTGGGTTAGAATTATCCTATCATGATTAACACTAGAATTCTTATTTTACCCTCTCTCAATTCACTGTTCATATTCCGTCTTCTCTCCATCCATCGATATCTACCTCTTACTACATAATTCTTCAATATCATCCATGATTTGTTACCCATGATTTGTTACAGATGTGACCCCAATTCCATCCTACAATCACTTTTTCCTACACCTACTTAATTGTTTGTTTGTTGTGAATTGGTAACCGTTTTCCTCCGTAACTATCTCTCTCTATTATCATGATCTCTCTCTACCAATTCTTCCTTTTTCTTCCATCTTTTGATTTTCTATTTTGCTGTTGGTGTATGACATTTTTTACACGTTGGAATGGAGTTACACAAAAGGGCTGATTTAATTCAACAAATCACAACACAATTTTGGGGTAAGGACATGTTGTAATTGAAGAATAAAGAAGATGGTGCCCTAAAAAAAAGGAAGAAGACGGTTAACATTTTTATTTTATTTATAAATTTGTATAATTAATAAAAACTTAATTATATTTAATTAAAAAAGGTTAAAATATATAATTAATTACAAGGGTAATTCTGTCATTTAATGGGATAAATATGATATTATGTTTATTATCATGTGTGCAACAAACATATGATAGGATAATGATTTATCATGTTCATATCATTTCCTATCCTTATCCAATTTCATATCCTATCCTATCTCTATTATATCATGTGCACCAAACGAACCCTTAGCCTTTGGCCATTAACTTTGAATGGTCCGGTTTTTTCAGAAAAAATCTCAATTGTCCCAAAAAGATATAGCTTGAGGACTTGAAACAGACCGGACCATCTTGACCTTAGCTTTCCTGCAAAAAGCTTCAACCTAGAGTTGAATAGCAGCATAAGATCACCCCTTTTGAAACCCCTTTGGATGATATGCTTGTCATGCAATTTTTTAGTTCTTTCTTTGTAAATGCGGGCATTCTCATAAGCATCAATCCTAAGTTCTTCCAACTCACTTAATTGAAGTTTTCTCTTCTCACCTGCCAATTTTTGGTCCAAGTTGAGATTTTTAATTGCCCAATAAGCTTTGTGCTCTAGCTCAACCGGAAGGTGACAAGACTTCCCATAGATTAGTTTAAATAGAATCATTCATATGGGAGTTTTATATGCCGTCCGATAAGCCCAAATAACATCATCAAGCTTAAACGGCCAGTCTTTTCTAGAAGTTGAAACAGTTTTTTCAAGGATTGCTTTAATTTCTCTATTTGAAACCTCAACTTGGCCACTTGTTTGAGGGTGATAGGGTGTTGCAACTTTGTGTCTCACTCCAAACTTTTGTAGAAGTGTTTCAAAATGTTTAGAGATGAAGTGAGATCCTTCATCACTTATCACAACCCTTGGCACCCCAAACCTTGGAAAAATAATTTTGTCAAACAGCTTTATCACCACTTGTGCATCATTGGTAGGAGAGGCAATGACCTCAATCCATTTGGACATATAGTCAACCGCCACCAATATGTATTGGTTTCCAAAAGAAGAAGGAAATGGCCCCATGAAATCAACACCCCACACATAAAAAATTTCAACCTCAAGGATGTTGTTCAAGGGCATCTCATTTCTTTTGGTAATGTTACCGATGCGTTGACATTGGTCACATTTTGAAACAAAGAGATGCACATCTTTAAAAAGTGATGGCCACCAGAAACCAGATTGAAGAATTTTAAAAGAAGTCTTTTGAGTACTGGCGTGGCTACCATAAGAAGAAGAGTAACAATGGTTTAGAATGTCACTTAATTCGTTTTTAGGAATGCATCTTTTGAAAACTCCATTTGAGCCCCTTTTGAAGAGGTAGGGCTCATCCCAATAGTAGTGCTTGAGGTAGTGAAAGAACATCTTCTTTTGTTCGTAATTCAAATCCGGGAGTAGCACCCCTGCTGCCAAAAAATTAACAAAATCTGCATACCAAGGTGCGTTAGTTTGTGCTAATGAGAAGAGTTGATCATCCGGGAAGGAATCATCCAAAGGAAACTCATCCTCATTGGGCTCCCTAAGACGGGACAAGTGATCAGCCACAACATTTTCAGTACCTTTTTTATCTTTTATTTCAAGGTCAAATTCTTGGAGAAGCAAAATCCATCGGATCAACCTCGACTTGGCTACTATTTTGTCTCAACAAAACTAAAATAATACTCACCTTAAAAACAGGTCCAAATTAAAGCCACCCTGTCATAACTTGTTTACAAAAGAAAATCTATTGGTATCATCACTATCAGAGTACAGCCTAGAACCTTCAAGATCTTCAATCTCAACCTGCATTCTCATTCTTTCTTTATCTGTTTATATGAAAGTGAAAACTGAATTATTATGTGATACTATTATAATAGTATTAAAATATGTGTAAATATTCAGATCATCACCTCCTAGATCATCACCTTCTAGATCATCACTATCAAAGTATCAACTTGTTGTTATTGTTAGTTTCCTTGGATTCTGTAAATTATGTGTATCAATATTCAGATCACACGCCTTTTTTCTTTTTATGGTGTTACAATAAATAAATTGAATGTCTAATAGAAGTTGTTTACTATAGGAGTATAAACAAGAAATATAGGAAGTTACATATTTCAATTCAATGAATTACTTGTTTTACACATCCAATTCCTATTTAATTGCTCTACTGGTATGGTTGGAACTTGGTTGGGCAAGGTTAGAGTTTGCAAGGCTTGAGTCTAGCCTACATTAAAAATGTTAGGTCTAAGTCTATCCTACTATTAACTATCACTAGATGACATTGAATTAGGGTTGAAGAAATTATCAGCCGTTATTTTTTTAAATAATTTTTTTTCCAGCCGTTCACTATTTGTTTTGATGTGCACCACCAAAACAACATATTTATACCGGTGAAAAAGAGATATGAGGAGGAGGGCGAAATTGTAATTCTGTGGCAAAAAATAGGTGACACAATAGTTATTTTAGGCAATTGAGGTTGGAAATCGGGCTTGCACACTATTCTCTATTTTATAATAATAGATAGATAGGTTTATAGGTCTGGTGGTCTTGCTTTTTAAAAACCACTTGCGACCCTTTTTTTTTTGAACAACCAATATTATTGAAAAAGAAAACCCAAATCCGCTCAAGAAAAGCAAGACGGGAATTACAAAAGAAAGCCCTGCAAAACACATCAAGAAACAGAAACAAAACACAAACACGAAAGCCACCAAACCGAACAAAAAACCAAAGGAAAGCACTACATAGACCACCCCCATAATAACAACTCGAAAAAGCAACAGGAGGCAACAACAAGACCAAACCATAAAGTCGCCATAAACATTCCACTACAGCTTAAGAGAAGGAAAAAGTTCGCAAAAAACATGTTCCATACCAACAACTAAAAGCCTAATTTTCTATATTTTCTGAAAGCCTACACCTCTCAAGTAATAATCAATGTACGTTAGTCAGTATGTTTAAATTACTAGAAAATGTTAGAAAATTTATGATTTAACTGAAATTACAAAATTTAATATAATAATATAGTAATAAAAACATTATTTATTTTTTTCTAAAGTACGTCAGTTTGGAAGACCTAAATAGTGTTTTTGGATGACCTATAACCTAGCATTTTTAACTAAATAGACTTATAAGAAAAACTATACTCTTGCCTATTTAAGAAAGAGTTTGATCTATCTTGGGCCTAGAGTAGACTAGAACATAGGACATAGACCTTGTTGATCGACCTGATCTATTATCACCCCAACCTATTTGCTAGTCAAGCAACTCTTCAGTCATTTAATTAACCTAAGGGCCATAATATATGTTCTGGGTGTACTGAAGAGAGGACCATATATAACTCAATCTCATAAAGGTCTGACTCCTATGTCTTCTCCAGGATGGGTGTAAAAAGAATCAAGTATTAAGTGAATTAGCTTATTTTGTATATTTGTATATTAGTTTACTTTATGCATTTTACTCCTTTAAATTAGTAAAAAAATTTGTTTAAATTTTTAAACAAATTTTTGTTTAAAAAAATAAACTTTAGTTTTCCAAATATAAAACATGTGTTGGCGGGTGTGAACCTAGCAATTCTAAAGAAAAAAAATGATTATTCATTTGGGCCAGTTTCGTTTTTTTTTCGAGCCCGAACGGTTAGGTTTAGGGTTTTGTGTCGCATGAAGCCCTATATATAAAGTAGATCAGCGTCAGCAGTCAGAACATGTCTGTGCTGAATAAGAGTCGGCGGTCAGAAGTTTCTGACTTTCATCAGACCCCTTTTTATCGGTAACTCTCACCCCTCACCTGATTATTATGCGTGTTTCATGCTATAAGTCTTATCGAATTTTCCATGCACTGATTTTCCTATAGCATCGTACTTGTATATACTATGATATGGAGTTTTATTGTTTTTCCTGTAATTTATTTGTAGTGAGGAGGATGTATACATGCTCTGAAAGAAAGAAGTTGTGCAATGATAGAATAGCAGATTTTGAAGAATCTTATCTTTCTGTTACTTTCATTTCCGATCAAAAGAAACAGGCATGTACTATACTATGCCTTTGTCTCAAAGAATCTGTTTTATAATTTTATGCATGTTTCAAGCTGATTCATGGCTTACACTTTTCAATTCAGTTTATGATTCTTTTCTTGACATGCTTTCAGTTGTAATTTTTTGCTATTTGGGAAATAACCGATGCCTACCTTTCACTGGTTTTGAATTTTTTCCCTTGTAATGTGATGTTTGCTATTAAGGTTTAAATAATATTTCTTATTTGTTAAATTTATTGAGCTTCTATCAAAAAACTTGGGCTAAAAAAATTCAGTATTTGGATTTGTTACATAAAATCTATTTAGTCTAAATTTATGAAAAAAAATAAATAATACACCATAATACATAGATCGGATGAACATCTATCTATTAAAATATTGTAATGGATGGATCAGATTAATTTTATTCTTGGGATGAATTTTATTAAAACAATTTAGTGGATTTTATTGCGATCTATCCATTGAAATCTAAATCCAAACATATCAAATCCATTAATTTTGTCACCCCCATTTGAAATGTTTAAAACTCTTAGCACACTTCAACTAGTTGAACCATGACATGATGATCATATAATTGAATTGTCGAGATTTAGAATAGAATCTAATTTAATATAATATTTGTGTATTAATTACAATTAATTGAAATTGTAAGTGTCATGTCATGTATTAGGAGAGTATGTTCACTAAAGAGCCTATTGTAACAAAAAAAGAGTCTATATTATGATCGTTCTCCATAGTTAGGAGAGCATGTCCACTAAAGAGCCTTAATTTCATTGTCATCATTTACCCAAAGACCATGATCGTTAAGCCTAAGATTTTCTTTGTGTGGTATGAATCATCGTCATTGATGATCGACACTATAAGAATCCCCAATGGGCTTTTCAGATGTACCAACACCAAATCATTACACATCCACCTCTTTGAACAACTACAACTTTCTTCAGCTTCCCATTTCAAAGCCCAAAACTTTAATTTGAGCTAATGTGCGTGTCAACATTGCACAAATGTTTCTTGCAAAAGGCAAAACTAGAAGGAAATTATGTTAGATCTACAACCAGCAATAGTTGTACCACCACAAATTTTACACAATTCGTGGTGGTACAAC
>Ga0315915_1009908_pt1 | contig 10690 bp, 5 predicted proteins | sample MpolbnodulesMG_FD_207738 | JGI IMG/M metagenome (GOLD analysis project Ga0315915, IMG submission 207738) | Medicago polymorpha root nodule microbial communities from Los Angeles, California, United States - branched nodules | ecosystem: Host-associated > Plants > Roots > Nodule | place: USA... | reverse complement strand
GATACTCATATGCACCATTTTTTTTAAATTCAAGAAGTTAAGAAAATTACAATGAATAGGAAGAAACATACCTTCCTCTTAAGAAGTACATAAGGACATAGCCAATAGACTCCAAATCATCACGACGACTTTGCTCTGAATAAATTAAACCAAAACAGAGTGAAATTTGTGGGTTACAAGCTTAGCTGTAAAGAAGGATAAGTTATTTCTACGTACCGATTCCTAGGTGAGTATTGCAACTTGCATATCGTGCCGTCCCTGTTAAACTTTTATTCTCTCTGTATAAGGTTATCAAGGTCAAAACATTAGGGACCATTAACTTGACTAGTTAAACTAGCAAAGCACAAGTAGCAGTGAGAATGAAACAATCAGAAGTGTCCGGAAAAGGAATTATTTGAGATTACACAGATTACAAGTTGGAAGACTCTCTATTGATAAACAACAATGTACATTTAATTTACAAAAAAAAAAATGAGAGACCATTTCACAAAATACCCCCTCTAAACTCCATTATAAGCAAAAATACCTACTTCCACACTTATTATGGTCATCTTCTCGCAACATTAAAGTATTAACATAAGGGTGTTTTTGTAATAGTAACATTAAATGTGCATAGAATAGCTAAGTTTAGCTTATATTTGAGTCCCTCAAATTTAAACACTTTTTTTGCTTATAACCGAGTGCAGTAGTACACATCAAGGATGGCATAGGAAAATAGGCAATAACCACACCAGTTACAGAAGTTTTCGGTAATTATAAGATTTGAAATATAAAAAACTTGATTGAATACCTTTATTAACTGTCATCCAATACAGAATAATTAATATCAACTTTTAATTTATCTTCTGTTTGGTATTATCTTCTCGTTTTTGGTTTTTTTTTACTTCATGGGTGACATTAAAACAATCTGGTTTCATGTGGTCAAACCTCTAGAACTTTTGTAAATAGAAAAGTAAACAAATCAAGTATTTTTAGGACACAAGAAAACCTTATAACATGTAAAAACATGATCCACAATAAAAGATTAGAAATATAATTAAAATTATAGTAGAATAGAATATAATTAAAATTAAACAGAACAAAATATACCTATAAGGAATATGCTTGCTTGTTTTGGGGTCCCGATATCTTTTTCCTAGTCCGAAATCAATAATATAAACCTATAAATGTAACAAATTGCAGAAAGAAAATGTAAGAAATATGAAACATAAAAGGAACTATGGGACGGGAAAATTATCAACATAAGTTAGCTATTGAAGATAATGAATTTAGATGATTTTACCTGACTTGATTTTCTCCTAATACCCATTAGAAAGTTGTCTGGTTTGATGTCTCTATGTAAAAATCCCTTGGAATGCATGTACTCTATTCTCGAAAGCTGTGGTCAAGTAAATAAAACAGAAATAAACTCACATTAATGTGCTTTTCATTCGTAGTGTGTAAAAACTGATTATTTTTTTACGCCATATTGTTTGATTAATTGATGAACATCGCAATTAATTGTGATCCCGTGGCATCGACACGGGTCACACACTAGTTTCCTACAAGAGGTAACTTTTAGATATAAAACTGCTACTATATTGATAGGCAGCAAACATGATAGTTATTTCCAAAAGTCATATTTAATATTATCAAGCAATTGAGATATGAATCAATGGTTACCATCTGGTCTGCTAACATCAAAACTGTTTTTAAGGTAAACTTGCTCCCGCAAAAGACAAAAAGGTCCTCCAGACTACGTCCCAGAAGATCCATAACCAGAATATTATGATCTCCATCAGTACCACACCATCTCATACTTGGAATACCACCTAAAATCCAAAGTGTAAGACGAATCAGAAAAAACAAGAAACATAGCCTTTTTCATATGAGATGCAAATTACCCAAGTGCTTCTTTTATAACTTACTTTCTCCTTGAAGAAGACTGTATAATTTGGCCTCATACAATAGTTGTGGATGCCTTGTTCTCTTCTTCTCCTAAAAAATGTAGCAACTACGAATCAGCATTAGGCCTTGTACAAAATAGTTCTTGAGTATAGTTCTTTTAATTAAAAATTAACCAAAGTTTTTATACTTGTAGAGATTTATTCACTATATGCATATCCAAAAACCCATCCCTAATTCCATGTTATCAAGCCACATTAATTTCTTAAACAGGCAATGTTAATAATCAGGGTTTAAACTCAGATCCTCTAACTCCTTTTAACCCTAATCAGTTGAGCTACCGAAACCCATCAAACCGGATAGGTTAAGATAAAATGTTGATCTCATTAAGATAAAATCATATATTCCTTAGATTACCGGAGCAATCACAAATGAAAAATAAAAAATGAAACTTTAAGCAAAATTTGCGTGATGATGATATGATAAAGAGAGGAGAAATGAAAGAAAAAGAAACAAACCATTTTGACGGCAACGACCTCAGAGGTATCCATATCAGAGGCTACAAAAAGCAAGAAAAGAATAAGCATATGCATAGATATAAAATGAAATAGAAATAGAAATGAATAAATTACCTATATAAATTTCACCAAATGAACCGCTACCGATTTTGCGACCAATCTTAAACTTTCCGCCAACGACCCACTCCATGTTGGCGGATGATGATACGTTACGGTGGTTAATGGTGGAGGCGATGAAGATGAAAATGAAAAGGAGGGTTTGGTAGAGACAAAGATAGAAATGGATTGAAATGAAGAAAGGTAAGGTTAAAATAGGAAATAGAAGATATAAATATCATGTATTGTATCGTTGTTCAAAACAAAAGTCGGTTGGTGCTGACCTGTACTTACTATCTAGCTAAGTCGTTCCTGTCACCTAACTCAACTCAACTCGTTTCCGAGTAAATGTTTACTGTCTCCCATTCCATGTGGAAATTGATAAACACGGTTGGATAAACATAATCTGACTCAGCACCAGAATAATAATAATTCTGTTTATTTGCGTGTCTTTTTCGACATTTCTAATGTTCAATTCATACAATACAATAAATAATAAAGAGAAATTACCTTATGTTTTGCATGATTTTTATTTATTATGATTGGTTGCTATCATCCTACACTAGAACTTTAGTGATATGGATTTTTGGATAAAATAAAATACAGCTGCCACGTTTTGCTTCTCAAGGGGAATCCAATTGGATAAGGTTGTCATTGACCTGTTGTGACCCTCCAACTTCACACCCAAAGACTACTCTTGTTTTATCCTGTTCAAGAGTTTTTATGGAAGGTATCCTATTTTTGGATTTTTAACAACAATATATGACATTTCAATAACATGCTATTTACTCACTTTGAAGTTTATTTCTTTTGTGGTTTCGTCTTTTTAGTACATGGTGTGATGTTTCGTCTTTTTTTTTGATTTTATTTGGTGCAGTTTGAATAATCAATTTCAATGGTTGATTCAACAAATGATTAGGTGGTTGACGTTGAACATTATTTGTCATATTATTTATAAGTATTTTACGATTTATGTTATTAATTTAAATGTTGTAAAATTTGTTTTGAATGATGTTGAATTTGTATTTCATCTTGTTTATTTTAACAAACAGATGGTTCAGCTGGTTTAAGTTAAAGATTAAATGAGTTGGCGGTCTAAATTCACATATGCATCAAGAAGTAAATATTAATTTAATAATTAATTATCAACATTTTTCCTTTAAAACAAAAATCTTATTTATTCATTTTTGCATTAACACTCCTATTTTAAGTGGTTGATGAACCCTAGTAATTCATAGTTCGGGCGAGAGAAAAGTAAAGTTTAATCAACAACTGTTCCACTCAAGAATTGAACATTGTACAATTCGTCGTTTGGTGAAACTCATTAATCATTCGAGTTCAATTGATTGGTTAATCTTATTTATCTATGAATTTGAACAAATTATTACCATCTGGTATCTAAAGAAAGGGATCCTCACAGTTGGAAGTTCAGTCGTGAGCCAAAGTATAGTCTAACAAAAAATTGTTTAGTTTAACGAATTCAGATTCTTCCGAACAAATTCATCATTTATTCAAATTCATTAACCACATTAACTCAATTATTTAGTTTAACGAATATTTTTTTTAATAAAACAGAATTAAGTAAATAATAAAGACAATTAAGCAAAGTTTATATGCATATTAAATTTTTGGCAAATGCTAAAGAATGCTTTTGAGAGATTGGATTGGATAAGAGGATAAAAATAGAAATATTGTATTAAAAAATGGTAAAAAATTGTGAATTTAACTTTTTAAAAGTAAAAAATTATTGAATCTAATACAAATATACTACTCTTGATTTCCTTAACAAGTGAAAGAGTCCTCTTAAGATATTTGTTAGCATAATTTTCCGCTTTTCGATTACGGTTGTTGGTATTTTTTTAATAAAATAAATTATTAGCGTATCTTGCAAGGTAAAAATGGGGGAAAAGAATGCGAAGGAAAGGAAAAATAAACAACCAATGTAATGGGAGGGAGGTATCAACGTCATCCTACTTTACTAGATGCTGCTAACTTTTCCGGCCTAAGCGGATGAGTTGATCAAATCTTTGGACAAAAGTGTATAAGAAAACTGTTCATTATAATCAAATGCTAATGTTTTTCTTTTAAACTCGGATTGTTTAATTGAGGATTAATCTCGCCATTTTATTAACGGGATTGAATTGAAGTTAGAACAATGTTTAAATTGGCTTAGCACAATCCTTAAAAAAAAATTGGCTTAGCACAAAAATTATTGATACAAAGAGAATTTGCATCTAAAATCAAGTCTACATCAATTGATAAGCCTCTAAAGGTTTCATATGCTCTTTAAACGTCACAATTCATACCACAAATTGTATTTCAAGAACTACAGGCAAATTGTTAATCTAGAGTTTTAAATTATTGATTTAATGATAATTTCAGTTCGACTGATTTTTTCCACTCTCAAAATTGGCATTGGTATTGTTTAATTGCAGTTTTTTTTTTGAGAGGGTTTAACTGCAGTTGTGGTTTCTTATTATTGATCTAATTTAATTGTAATTTAATTTGGTCTTCTAGGTTTAGCTTAATTTGGTATTGTTTAGAATGGATTGATTTTTATGAATATTATATCACGTAACAAATTATATAAATGATATTATTGTTTTTTTAGAAGATAAAAATGATGATTATTCTTACTCTATTGGCAGTCTAATGTATGGAAGACTATACTTAAAGTAATTTAATTTAATTATAAATATTTAACAATTTTTTTTTTTGAATCTACGACACTTAACAGAAGACTGTTTTTAGCTCTAAAAGAAGAAAAAAGAAAGGTAGGTGAAAATAGAAGCGTGGATTAGTCAAGGAAAATAGGTGCCTCCTCTCAAGTGGAGTTTCACAAATGTGCTGCTTTTTGCGTACGGCCCCGGGATCACAAGTGTCCAAGTGCACGTTTATAAGTCAAACCTGTCCACTAATAATTCTTTAGAAAGCAGCAGGTATACTTGCGAATTAAAGTACTTTTGAAAATGAGAAGGGAATTTTTTTTCTTTCATGTTTTTTTTTTCAAGAGTTCTTTCAAGTTATTAGTCTTGGAACGAGGTTGAACATGGAATCTTTTCCAATAAGGAGATGACACATTATGGGTGGGTTAGTGGCACTCACGGAGCCAGAAATTTTATAAAGTTTATGCATAAAATTTATTGCAAATTCACATGTCAAACAAGTTAAGCAACTAAAAATAGTAAGAAAAGAGAAAATTAATATTAAAAACAACACTTTTTTCAGTTTTAAAAAGTAATATACACAATTTTCAAGAAAATATTTCTTTTTAAAATATAACAACATACAAGCTTTTCCTTAACAACTAATGTTTTTCCTGGTAAAAAAAATATCACCGGCTTTTCCTTAACAACTAATGCTAACTTTGTGTTGGAACAATAGTCAAAATTAGTTAAAAAAAAAAAATTCGCCGAAGAGATTACTAGGCTGAGTCACGGACTAGGTCGCTCTCTTTAAGACGTTTCGTGGCACTGCCCAAAATTGTGCAAGCAGACTGTCAACCACGACGCCTCCAAGATAAAATAGTCCAGCTACAACTGTATCAGAGTCCTATTACATTATAGGATCTGTTCTAGAAATACACCTTCAAATGTGGTGCTAAGACCACTCTAATATGGTATTTATACCACTCTATTATGGTACTAAGACCATTCTTATATGGTATTAAGACCACTCTAATATGGTGTTTCCACCACTCTAATATCTAACTTCTCCAAGAGCATAAAACATGGATTATATTCTTAAGATCATTCTTATTTTTCGAAGGGACGTTTTATCTCAAAAGAGACTTTGATCTTAAGAATACTCTTATTTTCGAAGGGACTATGTTCTTAAGACCATTCTTAATTCCGAAGGAACATTATAAACCGAAGGGACTATGGCCTTAAGAACACTCTTTAAATCCGAAGGGACATAAAAAGAGGGAGAAGGAAAGAATAGCTCGTCAACACAAGCTAAAGGAGGGAAAAGAGAGAAAAGTTCTTTGACAACTCAAGAGAACTTTTGGTGTGAGAAGAAGTGAGGGAGAAGAACTCAATTTATAGGTGAATGACCAAAGATAAGTTACAAATCCAATAGTTATGATTAGTTGACCGTTAGAAAATCAATGGCTTGATCTCGCCTCATAAATGAACACTAATTGAGATAGTTGACATGAGAATTTTTTTAATTCACACAATAACACTTAAATGTGTTCCAACACTTTGTCACTTCAATATCCATTTTCCTTAACAACTAATGCTAACTCACTAGCTTTTCTTTCAACTGATGCACAATTTTTCTGCAAAATCAATTTTTCAAAAGCATAAATAATCAATTTCCATTTCACCCAATTCATTAATCAATTTTTCAATTGCAGCAGACACACCAATTTTACAAAAGCACAAATAATCAATTTTTCTAAAACCCTAAAACAACTAAACAAGGAAGGAAGGAGAAGAAATTACCTTTAGAGTGAACGGGAAGAGATTAGCAACCAGAGAAGAGATTAGAAAAAAAGAGACAGATGAGAGAGCCTGAGAACCGAGAGACATAGAGAGGTGAAGAACTTCTGTTTTTTTGTTCCCTTTTGCTCAGTACGTGTGCGTGTGATTGTGAGTTTGCCCAATATTTTTTTAAGTGTGTTAATGGACTTTTGGGTTGGGCCTAATGTGAACAAATTATCGATTGAGCCCAGGCAAGTGTCCGGGGTCGTCGGGCGGTGAAACCGCCTATGGTTAGTGGCGAAGCAAAAAAATATATTTGGGTAGGCTACGAAAGTAAACTATGATAGTATAAAACAAAATTTATGTTGTAGTAAGCATTAACGTAAAAATTTAAAATAATTCTTTACGCATTTCAAATAGTGCTCTACCTTTGGGGTCCGTGTGAACGTGAGTTAAGTCACGTTCGATATATCGAGCGTGAGTTAACTCACGTTGAAGTTATTTTTTGGAAGTTTGTGTGTGGGGGGGGGGATGAGCAAAATGGAAAGGGAGAAGAGCAATTTTCATTATAATTTTGCCAAATGAAATATCAAAAACTCAATTTGGGCCATCAAAATTTTAAGGCCCTTTGTTGTCTTTCTCTTTGCACACCATCATGAGTCCTGCTCTTTACCCAAACGGTTTTGCTCATTCCCAAGTTTAAAGACGATTTGGCCCTTACGTGATTTAACTTACGCAGAGTGAGTTAACTCACACTAGGAACTATTTTCAATCAAAACCCAGCAGGCAACCACACAACTCCATTTTTTCTTTCCCTCACCCTCCAAAAACCCGAAAAGTGTGAATTTTTGGGTCAAAATCTTCATTCCAAATCATTGCAAATCGTCAGGAAGCAAGTTTCTATGTTCATCAAGCATCAAAGAACAGGTAATGCACCGTCAAAACTCATCCTTTTTTCCTAGTTTTTCTGCAACTTACGTCATTTTTTTAGTAGGTGATAGGGCTGAGCGCGAGTTAACTCACGCTAGTTGTAAGTGTTGTGTGAGTTAACTTGCGCAGGAAGATAACACTAGCGTGAGTTAACTCACGCTACTGTGTTGCCCAGATTTTGAATTTTTGCGCCACTTTTTTTACTTGCTTTGCTTGCGGCACAAGTTATTTATTTTTTTTTTCTTTGTTATTTTTTTTATTGAGTAGACATTGAGTGATGATGACATGTTGTCATTACGTAATTTTTAGGACTTATTTTGATAAATTGATAGAGTTCTCAAGCAATATGAAGTGTTCAGGGGTGTTAAAAGCAAGAAATTTAGAAGAACTGAAGGCAACAAATCATGATGCGATTGGAAACAGTCGTGGCACGATTTTAGTACCAGATTGCAAGTTTGGCTCTGCCTATTTTAACGTGACACGATTGCTGGAGGATTGTCACGATTGTGAAGAAAGATCTGGAAGACTTCTATGGTTTGCTTAAATCGTGTCGCGATTGGAATCTAACGCGGCGCGATTGTTCACTTAAAAAAATATTTCCTATTTAAGCTGAAGTCAGTTCCAGAAACCAGAGTTACGATTTTGGAGAGCAAAAGTGCGATTTTGAGACCTGAAGACTGCTGGAAGGCGATTTCATCCTCCTTTACTCAGTTCATGTATGTTTTAATTATTTCATTGATTATGCTATTTGTAAACTCAATTATGAGTAGCTAAATCTCTCAGAGATTAGGTCCGAGATGAACCTGTGTAACCCTAATTGATCCATGTTGTTGTGAAACTCTATTTATTATGAATGGCAATCTAGTTTTTATTCAATTCAATTGTTCTTAATGCTTTAAATATCCTGATCAAATATAAACATGATTTAGTGAGAACGAATGACTACTGACCCTAGCTTTCGACTTAGACCTAATTGAATTGTTCTAATAAACATGGTTAGTCTAGGAATCGATAATCGTTTATTAGTGATATTAGGTTAACGTGCTTAAAACCTTCAAAGATTATTAGATCACCTAAGGAATTAGGGGCTATAGTTTGAGAAGAGGGTCCTAACTCAAGGGATTGATTAGGACTATTTTGTTAACTATCGTGGAACTAGAGAATCATTCATAAGAATAAGTGCAGTATACCAATTAGGGGAACATTAGAGGCTTCGACAGACCTGATCTCATCTCTCTCCATATTTTCTTAATCAATCTTTATTTTATGTTACTTGATTTCATCAAATCAAACCAAACCAACTGCCTAGTGGCAAATTTAAAAGAACCTTTATACATCCTTTTTAATAACGTAATTGAATTCTTGAGATTAAAACCAATCCTTGTGGGAACGATATTTTTACTACTTCAATAGTCTTGAGTGACATGGTTGAAAATGTGGCGGAGGATGCCGTTGATCCGAAATCGGACAAAAATAAAGCTTCCGGCGTAGGCGTAGGTTCCGGAATAGTATCCGGCGATGTCAAACCAAGCAATCATGTGAAGTTTAAAGTGAAAATTCCTTTTCAAGCTCACATTGTTCATAACTAAGCAAAACCGATACCTACCAGTAACTTTGAAGAAAAGCCTAAACCGGTACCTACCGGTGTTCGTGTTATTCAAGTAAACACCGGATCATTTTTTACAACAAATGAAAGATGGAGAGATCGAAAAGAATTACTTGGTTGGGTTTGTCGACAAGTGGCAAGGGCCGGATTTACTATTTCTATAGATAAATCTAGTACAATAACGCCATATATGACGATGCAATGTGAAAGGAGTGGTGAGTACAAGCCACCTAAGACGAGGAAGAAACTGAAGCTTGAAGGCACGGGCTCAAGGAAATGTAATTGTCTGTTTAGGTTGAAATGCTTCTTTGAAAATAAAACACAAGATTGGTGGATTGCCATGCTTTGTGGAATTCACAACCATGACTTGGCGCCAAAGTTATCCGGTCACCTTCTTGCTGGTCGACTAAAAGCGGAGGAAAAGCAAAGAGTTATCGACATGACAAAGAGCTTGGCGGCGCCTAGAAATATTCTCACGGATTTGAAGGAAAAAAAACAAAGAAAGTGTGACACTCATCAAGCAAGTGTATAATGTGCGAACTAGATGGCGCAAGGGGCAAAGAGAGGACAAAACGGAGTTAAAATACTTGATTTCAAAGTTGGAGAAGCATCAATATGTCTATTTCACAAGAGCAAATAGCGAGGAAACCACTCTTGAAGACTTATTCTTTTCTCATCCGGATTCAATTGATATGCTTAACACTTTTCCCACTGTTTTGATCATGGACTTCACTTACAAAACCAATACCTACTGAATGCCGTTATTTGAGATTGTTGGTGTCACCTCTACCAAATTGACGTATTCGGTTGCGTTTGCCTTTCTTTCCTTTGAAAAAGAGAATAACTTCATTTGGACACTTGAGATGTTGGTTGGTCTTTTGACCTCAAAACGCAACATGCCTAAGGTGATTGTCACCGATAGGGACCCCACTTTGATGATAGTTGTTGCCGAAGTTCTCCCTAAAACAGACCATGTACTTTGTTATTTTCATATTGAGAAGAATGTCAAATCTAGGTGCATCACGGATTGTAGAGTTAATGCCAAGCCTTCGAAAGCAAAAGTTGTCGACAAAGATGCAAAGGAAGCGGATGATGACAAGCATTGTGAGCTTGTTAAGAAAATAGTGAGGGCTTGGAGAGATGTGGTTAACTCTCCTACGGAGGATTCATTTGCAATTGCATGGTTGATATTCAAAGATGAGGTATGTGGACCGTTTTCATTGTTTGTT
>Ga0315915_1009906_pt1 | contig 10691 bp, 9 predicted proteins | sample MpolbnodulesMG_FD_207738 | JGI IMG/M metagenome (GOLD analysis project Ga0315915, IMG submission 207738) | Medicago polymorpha root nodule microbial communities from Los Angeles, California, United States - branched nodules | ecosystem: Host-associated > Plants > Roots > Nodule | place: USA... | reverse complement strand
CACACTCAGCTTGCTAGAAGGCAACCCCCCCCCCCCCCCCCATTGCTTCACTTGCTTTGTTGTGATCTCCTTGCAGATTTGATTATTAGTTACCTCAAACTTAACACAAGCCTCTTCATTCCTACCCAAAAACCTGTTGATTACTTCAGGAGAGAACTCCAGACACTTACCACACACAAACACCTTTTTGAACTCCTTGCTCATAGGGCTGACGCAGTCCTTTGGAATGTTGACAATGAACTCCTTAACCAGCTTCTCATAACATTCTCCAAAGCCACCAACACTTTTCCTTAAACCAGTTTTATCAATGAGGTCCATCACTTGCTTGCATTCAAGGGCATCCTTTCCCAATTCCCTTCCAAAGCTAACCTTCTCTGATAGAAACACTTCAATTTTTCCACACTTGACACATGATGAAAAGACACATTATCTATAGGTGTCTCAGGAACATTAATTGGGACCTTCTTTCCTCCTACAATTCTTTTCTTAGCAGGTGGCATAATGTCCAGGACATCTTGCTCGACATCATAGTCTGAGTCACTTATGAGGTCTTCCTTCCTTTTAAGGGACTTTTTTTTTGGTTGCATGAACAATAACCTTGCTCCATCCTTTTTGCAGGTCCTACAACAACACCCTTCTTAGTAGCCTTTGAGGGTTGGCTTTCAGTGAGAATAGCCTTCCCTTTCCTATTTTTCAATCTTTTTTCTATACCTTGAGTCAATCTCCTACCTATAGGCTCATCATCAGAATCCATATCCTCCACATTTACAATACCATCAGCTAGATCTTTATCAACACCAGAAGACTCCTTATCCTTCCCTTCTTCATCATTAGAACCACCAACAATCTTCTCTTTGCCAGTACCATGATCAGACACAACCTTATCACCTTCTTTTTCAGAGTCATTTTTCTCAATATTAGTCATGTTTTGATCTTCACTATCTGATCTGCTATTTTTAGATACAAATTTTTCACTTTCATTTTAATCTTTTGCTCTTCACCATCATTAGTAACCATCTTTTGTTGGGAACTTTTACTGTCAGAGGCTGACTCAGATTCAGACTCTATGTGAAGGTTATTTTGAGTCGTTACAACATGAGCATCAGGTTGTGCCAAGGATGTCACAACATCCGACGCAACATTTGAAAGGGTTACAGTTTCCTTGAGAGACTCATAAATGGGAATATTAACAATATTAGGCTCATCAGACACTAGATTAGTCATTACATTCTTAGAGGATAACTTACTGACACAAGCACCAACAGAATTTTCAACAACATATAAATGATTAACCATGTTGACAGATCTAGGGTTTTCAAGACTCCTAGACTCGGAAGTAGGGTTTTCAGATGTTTCACTAGAACCAACAACATTAGACACCATAGGGTCACAATCAGATGTATTAACATTATGACTGCCATCATGAATTTTTATAGGATCAACATAAAGACTAGTTATGGTGTGAGGTTTCTTAACAACATGCAAAACATCTATGGGGTCAACATACTTGGTCTTTTTAGTTGGAATACTAGGAGACACAGAGGGAGCAATATAGGGACTTACACAAGAAGAGTTGACCTTCTTCGCAACAGGAGTCCTGATTCTCCTCTTGGTGGGAACATGACCTGGAACAACCTTTAACAGGAACATCATCAGTCACAATTTATGATGATCTGTCTTTCGCCTTAGACCGGGTAGTGCGTGTCATAGAAGGAGTTGGGGCAGTTTGGTCAGATGCTTATGGCATCTTGGTTTCTTGATCCTTCACAAAAATCATCTTGGTGGAAAACAAAAATTCTGAAGTACGAGGGAATGGAAGAGTTTGGTAGATGGGAATGATGTAGGTCAGTACTCTGAGTCTACAAAGATAGAGAGAGCGAAGAGTGTAGATGAAAGTGGATAGATGGCGTGTTGGTAAGAAGTTATGGAAAGCTTCTAATGATTTCCCTAAAATAGCGTGCACCAGTAAATTGAGGGAAGAGAATGTGTCTGTTGCATGCTCAAACTGTAGTTGCTACAATTCAAATAAGCAAATACCCAAGTTACCCCTTAACTAACTTGTATTCAAACCTGCAGAAGGTATGTCTCTAGATTGCTTCTGTGTGATCACATGCTCATAAGTGACAATATTCTCTTCAGTAAACTCTCCGATAGAATGATGATGGATGATAAAGCATTTGTTCCTGCTGGTTTGGAAGAGATTTTCAGAGATGTTGACAGTTCCCAGATTTTTGCAATATAATGTCATAACATCCTGCTTGAAATTATGTTCTTTTGACATTTCCTTCATCCAAGATAATTGACCACAGCTACTTCCTTTGGTAATAAACTCTACCTAGTAGGATACAAGAACTCATGGTTTTGCTTCTTGTTGACCCAGGAGATAGAATTTTATCAAAACTGAACCATTCAATGGGTGTGAGTTTTCCTCCATCTACAACATCTACCCAATCCTTAACACAACACTGTTGGGAAACATGACTAGGGTTCTCTACTTGATTCATATGCATACTAGCAACATTCAGTTCAGACTGTACACATTATAACATTTTACTCACCATCTTGTCAACATATTTTTTAGCAAACGAACTTTTCTTCAACAACCACTGTTTTGTCAACAATCATAACCTTGTTTCCTATATTAGTTCCATCTTCATCAGTCCTGTTTATGTAAATCCACAACACATTTACATCTTTATGTCGAGAGCTCAAGTTCCTTATCCTACTCGTTCTTCTTTGAAGTCTTTGATAAATATCTTCAAAGACATGCATATCTCTGCCAAAATTCATCTCATCAAGACACGAGTAACCATCAACAATCACATGAGTGTGTCCCTATCTATCAGTACTCTTAACTTGGATATCCCCAACAGGATCCAAAAGAAGTTCAAGAGCTCTTGAAATGATCTGATGGCCCAGCTTTAGTTCTGGCATCTTGGTTTTCCTTTTGAATTGACAAGCTTCACAAACTTTACTTTATATAATATGGTAGTTTACGATTAAAATTTGCTCATACGTAACTAATCTTTTACCAACAGACCTAATAAATATAAGTATTAACAATTAATATATGATTTACTGAATGATTCTCCTCATGAAGAAAAGCGTGTCTCTGTTTTTTTTTGTTGTATAAATAGTAAATCATTTTTCTTACAATAATAAATCACAAATTTGATTTCTAAGATATAAACTCACCTTATAATGACAACCTGATAACAACACAAAATCTACAATAAAGATGATCGCTAAAATTTGTGTGCATCCATTTTGCAACATAAATGTCTTATCGTATCACCAACTCGATGACTCTTTTACAACTCCTCAATTCACTAGATGCCTGTTTAGATTGGCAATGAAATTGACAAAATCACGATATATGTAACAACCCGATTTTTTAGCTACACAAACTTGGATTTTCAAAGTACAGTCATTAGAAAATTATAGAATTGTATTATTTAAAATTTGTCTTCCAGCTCAAAATTTCATGAGTCTATATGAGGTTGTTCTAAGATGATTCATTCATCCAAACACAACTGTAGTAATATATTTGAATTTGAATTTCTAATGGAGGAGGACAAAGGTTTGGAAAAAAAGCTAGATAACCTTTGTGATGTTTAAGCATGAAAAAGAGACATGGCGTTTGAAGGTTAGGGTATTTCGCTCGTGGTCTTTTTTAACTTTCTTGAATCCTAAAGAGACTAACTCAATTGAAATAATTTTGTTGTATATGTTTGAGTTCTCAATCATAAAAAATAGTTTCGATTGTGATGTTATATATATTTATTAGGGTGGAAATATACATGGAACAATGAGAAAGCAGGTGTTTTATTTGTTTAAGTCCAAGAAAGCAGTTGCACCTTTTTCCTGTTCTACTCTCACACCATATTCCACTCTGTTAGTTGTTCTTATGGTGACTATATCACCCTCTTTAATATCAAGTGTCTCACATATAGTTGGGTCTAATATATGTTTATATATAATCTTATTGTTCTTAGAAGTTTACATTCATTGCCACAAATGAAAATATTTTAATAGCCAAAAGAATATATAAATTTACCCAATATTGAATTAAAAATATTAAGAATATATTAACTAAGATAAACTTGTGAATAACATCATTAAACCTCAAATTGTAGATCTAATGGGCTACCTTAAGATTTTTGTTTCATGTGATTTTTATCTTGCATTTTTCTATTTATTATTTATTTAGGTTATAGATAGCTATGAATGATAAGATGCAGATTTCTGATATCTTCAATGTTTGTAATCGTTGAATAAGGAGAAATAGATGTATATTGATAGCCCCACAAGTGTACGGTTCTACGGAGTAGTAAGAAGAGTATCGATGCACATGAAGTTTTATGTGATTGCCAATCTAATTTTTTATTTTGATTAGCTGATGTATATTGATAGCCCTGCAAGTGTAGAGTTCTATGGAGTAGTAAGAAGAGTATCGATCCACATGGAGTTTTATGTGATTACCAATCTAATTTTTTATTTTTATTTGCTGGAAAGGAATAAGTTTATTAAGATCAATGCTTGTTTGGTTTAAAATTCAGATGTTTGAAAAGCGTCATGGGGTTCATGTTTTCATCTCATTGTATAATGTATTACATTCCCTATCTATTTCTCTATTTTATAATGAAATATTTCTAAGGACAACGTATTCAATTGGTATATCATGTTTCCTCTCAGAATACATGAACGTATCTCAACAACAATTAAGCTTATTTTCATGGTTGATTATCATTGACACACTTTGAGCACAACCTTATTATCCCAAATCAATCAAACCTATCTTTGCAGATTTTTTGAGAGATTTGTCAAATCTTATTTGTTCCAATATCAAACTTCACCTCTCGGTTCTTTGTTTGATATTTAAAGTTCGATTCTATATCAATATTAAACTTCACCTTTCAGTTCTTCGTTTAATATTAGATATCAAATTTAAAGACAATGACAATAGATTAGAAAACAATTTTACATAAAATAGAGTCTAGACTTGGGTTTGTATATGGATATGTTAGGTATTTGTATTGGCTGCATTGTTGCTAAAACAAATATCCTTGTTTGTGTTGTTGGATACTATGTTCCAACATGTTTCAGGCATCTCTATAAGATGTTGGATACAATGTTCCAACATCCTGACACGATTCAGTGTGCCTTGTTTCATGCTTGTTTGTATGTGCGCCTTATATTATTTAAGGAAACCATATTTCCTTAACTTACTGACCAAGCAACGCGCATATCTTTACAAAATCAGTTGTGCAATATTCCTAAAGATGTGTTTATATTTTAGGAAATATTTGAATTTGTTATGGATGTTCCTAAAGATGTTCCTACATTTTAGGACTTTCCATATTTGTCTCTGATTCATGTTTTGCAGATCAACTGGACGATATGTTTTGTTCTGAAGCCCAACAAGACTATTTGACCCATATTGCTTCAATATAAAAGGAAAACTTCAAGACCTAATTGAGTATTCAAGCCGCCATTCTAAAAAGTTTAGTTTTTAGGGTTTTGAGTCTTTCTGTGTTCTACTCTTGTATCACCTTGATGCAAGTTTAGTCCTGTTTTATTGTGAGCCTTTCTTGTATCAGTTTAATACATGTTAAGGACTGTGTGTTGAGTTGTAAACTCTTGTGTGCTACGCCAAAGCTTTTAAGCAAGGTTGTAGTTGTTTGTTTGAAGGTAACTTCACCATTGATTTGAGTTGTTTAAGTTTGATAATCACATGGGCTGTGGTTGACTGTGGGATAGTGAGATGGGATCTCAGATCTAGGAGTTCCGAGGTTGAAATCTAGACAGGTAGGTCCTAGGTGTTTAGTGTAAACGAGGAGTTTGCTGAGAGCTGTAGAATAAGGACTATACTAGTGGATTTCCTTCCTGGCTTGGTAGCCCCTAGAGTAGGTGTGTTTGTCACCGAGCTGGCTTAACAAACTCACTGTGCCATTTACTTTCTTGTCATTTTTTTCTTGTTTTTTATTCTGTTTACTGTATGATGTTGGAACATTAAACGGAACATCATCTATCTGTGCATATAACGTTGAAACATTACATAGAACATCTTAAAACAAGCACGCTAGAATTTCAGGATCAAATCAAAAGATTATTCTCACACTCCCATGACTAGAAGAGTCATCCCACTCATGATCATAGTAGACAAGGGATTAAAATATAAAGACAAGAAAGTAAAAATCATAAAAGTAAATGACTGAAAATGTAAAGAACAGTAAATAAAAGACAAGAATGTAAAGTGATTTGAATGGTTTGAAGAGCCATGTACATTACCTTCTTGGTAAGATTTTTATGTCACCAAATTAATTATCATTCAACATAATTTAGTGGGAGATATCTGTTTCAAGTTCTTGTTGGCATGTTGAGGTTAAGGCTTTCAGTCGCCTACAATTTGTTTCATGCATAAAAAGATGTCTAAATTACCATTCTTATAAGAAGTGGGACATATGATGATGTTGGGGATGACAGGTCTGTACGACATGTCACTTGTTAAGAGCTTGTATCCATGTGAATTTTAATATGCTTCGTTCACCGAAGAGCAGACCCATTGATGATGTCAGAAACGCTTGGTCATTATGATGGAATGCCATATAAAAAATGCAATCCTTGCATACTTATCTTTGGACAAATTAAATAGAATATATTTTGTTAGTTGAACACAATGTATAGCTTTTTAGGTTGTAATCTTCAAATTATAGTTCATCGACCTGCAACTTTTTGCAAAGGCGAGCAAAGTAATATGTGAAATATAAAAATTTAGTACTAGGTAGTAAAACAATAACCTGAATCAACAATGATGCGGGAACAATTGTTTCATGTGACATAACACTCGTCTTGATGGTAAGCTAAAAATGTTCTTAACATTGTCGGAGAGGTGTGTCACCTATCGAATAGCATTGTTGTACCAATTCCTTGTTTTAGGAAGTTGACAGAGATTGTTGAGTGGTCCTTATTAAAGAAGAGCCAAGTCTATTGTATGGTAGGTCTAAGTTGAAAAAAATTAAGTAAACAAAGCAAGACTAGTTTGTCAAAGGCATCCACCTGTTTCCAGGCTGGTCATTATTTCCTCATGAAAATTGGAGAGACTTGAGTGTATTCTTCTTTGATCAAAAGCATTTGTTGTGAATCTTGACAAAGTGGAAGGAAATTGGAATCCTCCATGAGCAAAATTGCATTTGGTGGTTTCGGTCTTTTGAGGAGAAAAGATTGGGAAAACAATTTCCCCCATATAACACCACTCTTTGATGTGATCAGGAGAACATTGTATGGTGTGATGAGCTTGTTGTGAGGTTGTAGCTAGGGTGATAGGGGGTATACCTGTGGTAACTCTAACACTCAAATGAGAATTTAAGGGTAGAATATAGGGGGGTTAATAGTAGATTAATTTGTATCTTAGAAGACCGAAAAATAACTCTTATATAGTGGAGAGGTGAGACTCTTTGAAATGATTTGTTGTACAGCTATTGGTTTCTAGTTACATAGGTGGTGGTTAGTAATTGCAGCACGTTATAGTTTGAATTTTGTGAGAGGCATTTCGATTATGCAAACCTCCAGGTGAGGTGATGGTGTGAATAGCTCTAGTTAGACTTAAGTGGATTCAGCCTGTTTTTTAAACTTTGGGCTTGGAGTATAGTCTCTTAGCAGTCCAGAACATTATTAAGTTCTTTTCCTTCCCAAATTTCATTTCACCAAAAAATTTCTCTCTCCTCACTCTCTTATCTACGGCTGCGGCCACCACCACCATTGTCTTGCCGTCAATTTTTCTCAACCAAATCGCAAGAACGAAGTCCCAGATCCAAGTTCCCACAAGACACCAATCAACCGCATGTGACTCAAGGTGGTTCACAGAGGTAATCATGTTTGTTTTCCCTACGATTTTCGACGGTTAACACCCTTTTTTAAAGGGGTGTTATTTTTCTTGTGCTAGTGCTTTTATCGCTTTGTTAATATTTTTTTTATCATTCTTGTGAGTTTGCAAATGTAAAAATATATGCGATTAGATTGTCTTCAAATATTAACGATGTTCGAAAATGTTTTAAATGTAAATATTATTAGACATATATGTCTTAGATGAGCTGATCTATGGATTCAACCAATTAGTTTTCAAAAAATTTGTCAAAAACAAATGACGCGCCTTAGAAGGGTGTTTTTGTCATTTTTTAACTGTTAAAATATTGAATTAAGTTGATCATTAGATCCACCTCGTCAAGACGGTCAAAATAGATGTGTGGTTTGCGACGTTCCGACGATGTATCAATTTATTAAAAAATCTAGAAATTTGTCAAAATCATTGTCACAATTTGTGACCAATCTACACTGTCCAAGTGATTTTCAAAATGTCTGAGCTACAGCTAGTGAAAATATTATGTAAATGATTTTGGGATAGGTTGACTAAGCCAAAATCTATGTCAAACGATATAGACACAAAGGACACTATGTCAAAAAATTGAAAGAAAAACATTTTACTTAGTCCTAAACGAAACTATTTTGGAAAAGAAGACATAAGAACACGAAAGAATGAGTGAGGGAGAACAGAAAAAGTGAAAATGGAAGAGGAAGAAGAAGTAGGTTTGATCAACAATCTTCCTGATGCACTTTTAGGTTCTATCATTTATCTACTTCCATACATGGAAGTTGTTAGAACAAGTGTGCTTTCCAAGCGATGGGAGACATTGTGGAAGAATGCTCAAGATCTTAGTTTCGACCAAAGACAAATGTTGAAGTCTTTGATTGAAGATTACATTCAAAATTCTCCACTTGTTGACCGCCTTACAATGGCTATGGAGCGCAAGGTAATTTGTTATGGAAATCATGTAAAATAAGTTATGTGTTTTTTACTATATGATTTATGTTTTAATTTATGCTTTATGAATAATTAGATTAATCAAATGGTTCATATTTTCATGGAGAGTCAGCCAGGAAGGCATGTAGAGAATCTAATTACATATTTTAGCTTCCATTTTTTGAATGTTATGAATGAATTTTAATCCCAAAGGCATTTAAGACATGATACATATTGATGGAATTCATGCATGACAGGTAGCTCCTAGAAATGAGGAATATTTTGATGTAATTTCTGAAGCATCCTTGATGATTACATCAAATATTGACAGTCATATTGGTCCCTTGAAGAGTTGTACCATTCGACACTTGTCTGAGAGTTGTGCAAGTGCGGATGTTGTGGGGTGGTTGAGGAAATTACAGGAAAAAGGGGTGATTAAGGTTTCAATAGAACGTGAATCGTGTGATTATCGTAACGGAGGAATATCAGACATGGATGTAAAGCTTGCTGCATCAACCATTGATTTACCTTTTGAGGTTTTCTCCAATTTTAAGGTTCTTGAGTTAAATAACTGCCGTTTTAACAATACACCTTCCCCTGATTCCCAACAGACTTTAAAAACACTTACTCTTAACAAAGTGAGTATTATATCGAACAATTTTCACGATATTCTCTCCTACTGTTCATCTTTTGAAAACCTTACCGTCGAGAACTGTGATTTCTTAAGACATGAGCTTGAGATTGTAAGTCCAGGTCTGAAATATATTAAAATTGCTAATGTGATTGAGCTTAGGATTTTGGTTTCTGCATTTAACGTTGAAGTCATAGAGACTGACTCCGTTATTTGTAGTCATGAAGATTTGGTCTTTGAGGCCCTAAAATTTCAAGTTCTTCGTGCTTACAATGATTTTCAAATGCTTGGAGAAATTGTATTTATTGATGAAAGAAAGCTTTTGACAACAAGGGATATCATAGAAATTTGCGGTGATATTCTGGTATGTCTTTCTTCAACTCTTTCTTCACTTGAAAAATTGATTAACTTCAATTTTCTGTTTTTAATTCAAGCGTATAATACATTTCTTTGTAGTTAATAGAGGTCCATCTAATGTTCTAATTTTTGTTGAATCTAAATTATCGTTAGACTTATGTACAATTTAACATATGGACTATATATTCAATTACATTGAATGTTACAATGATATTCGTAGATGCAAGCAAGTGAGTCAAGGATAATGATTAAGCTTTAATATCCCTTAATGCAAGTATGATTCCCTTTTGAGACATCACAAAAAATTCACGCTTATTGGGAAATATTCCCTAGAAAAATATCATACTCCCTCCGTCCCATATTGTATGTCGCTTTAGAAAAAAAATTGTCCCAAATTATATGTCACTTTACAATATCAATGCAACTTTAATGTTACTTTTTCTATTATAACTTTAACTATTTATTACTCTCTTTTCTTTCAATTTTTTAATTTATCTTTCGCATATTATTTATTAAGGACAATTTTGTAATACAACTTATAATATCTCTTTTCCACACAATATTAATTGCATTTCTTAATATGTGTGAAATGACCAAAACGTCATACAATTTGGGACCGGAGAGAGTAGCTTATTATATGTGGACTAATTGAGTAATTGTAATGGGATGATTAAACTTTTTGTTTATGGTATCTATTTTATGCTTAGGGTGAGCACTGTCTTGTAACCAAATATGTCATCACCACCTTATTAAATAGTAATAAAAATTTCCCTATACAGCTAATATTGCTTAGAGCGAAATAATCCAATTTGATTTTGCTCCTTAGAAAAATGTCATGTAAAAAATAGACAAGTATATATTAGTTTCTTACTTAACATTAGTATATTTACTATTCATGTATAT
>Ga0315915_1009905_pt1 | contig 10692 bp, 5 predicted proteins | sample MpolbnodulesMG_FD_207738 | JGI IMG/M metagenome (GOLD analysis project Ga0315915, IMG submission 207738) | Medicago polymorpha root nodule microbial communities from Los Angeles, California, United States - branched nodules | ecosystem: Host-associated > Plants > Roots > Nodule | place: USA... | reverse complement strand
AGAAACAATATTTATAGGAAAAAAAATAATCAAATAAGATCAATTACCCCATTCCCCTCAAAAAAGAAAATCATCAATTACCCCTTAATTTTGTGATATGATCAATGCATGAATATTTGATAGGATAAATGCATAGTTGACAATTGATATGATAAATGTCTAATTTTGAATATTGATACATTAATGTATTCCTTTCTTAGTAACCTAAAAAATAAATGGAATGAATGTAATATAAACAAAACGTAATTAAGACAACTTTCTTGATCGAATATAAAATGCAGTGCACCATTTTTGTTAAAGGTGTAATAAATGCTAGAAAGAAAATAGAGACGTCACGTATACTATTGCCTATAGATGTAGGCTTTTGTATTATATAAAGATTAATAGCTCTCTCCTGTTCTAGCCTTCTAGGACAGCTAAGAACAAGCTTGGACTTGCTTATAATTAGCTTGTTCGTATTATAATTTTTTTCCTGATTTTTTCTGCCTTATGTACCTATATCATATATAAATGAAACTCTTGACCCAACTCTCTTTGATCGAAAATCACTCAATTCCATTGCATGCTCTAAAGTGAAATCCCAATGGAATAACGCAAAAGTAAATAGAAACTATGAAATTGAGTCCTTCTGTGGACATAACCAAAATTTCATTTCACATGAATGAAGAAATAAACCTGTACAAAAAATGTGCTGTTTGCAGCATGCAAGAATGAAAATCTGAAATAATGAATAATCCAAATTAATGTCTTATTGGAATGAATTTGACTTTTTTTTAATGACTTAATCTGATTTTTTAGATACAAGCTATTCACCTTTACATCGACACCGAGCCGGACACCGCAATTTTCCCTTTCATAGTCAACTTGGAGAGACAAGATGAGGAATAATTTGAAGGGCTGTCAAGATCAGGACAAGGTTTAGGGAGAACAGAATCTGAAAATCCAGATACATTTGAACATTCCCAACTAGTGGAGGAAGCATAATTTACAGACAGGGTTATATTGGATAAGCATATGTTGGTGAATGGAGATTCTTGTAGTCCAGCAAAGCTTCCAGCAATTGTGATGTTTGTTCCAATTATATCTTGGAAAATAAAGTGATCCAAAAGGGGTAAAGCATTAGGATCAAATTTGTCATCAGGATGAGAACCACAGTAACCTGTGGCTGATATTGCTCTATATATATTCTTCATTTCTATGTCTGACAAAATTATGTCCTTCATATAACCACCTCTTCCTCTAATAGTTCTGAACTCAATGCCACCTTTTGAGTTATAGAGATGAACATGTTCTACAAAGACATTTGAAATTCCACCTGACATGTCACTACCAAATGCAAGAGTAGAGCCATAAGATGCTTGTAGATGCACCCTTCTGATGTGTACATTCTCAGTAGGCCTACCATAGGCAATTCCATACTCGTCCCAACCGCTTTTAAGGGCAATTGCATCATAGCCGGTGGCAATGGTACAATCCTCTATGCAAACATGATCAGAAGAATCTGAAAATATTAAGTGCATCAAGAAAATGTATGTTTAGTATAACAAGGTAATTTTCACAAAATGGACCAGATACAAAATAAGCCGGCATTTCAGTCCTCGAAATTGGAATGGTCGCTTGATTCAGTCTCTTAAATTTACGAAACTGTAAATTGGTCCTTTAATTAAAGAACATCAATCAATTTAGTCTTTCAATCAAATATCTCGTTAGTTAACATCCGTTTAAAGTAACGAAATACCTACATAGTGACTTGAATAGTCTCTTCTTGCATCAAAATAAGTGTAAAGCCTTTAATATTTTGTGCTAAAGTTGGAAAAAAATGACTAAATTGATTGACATTGTTTAATTTAAGCAAGTAAATTACTGTTTTGTAAAGGGACTAAATTAACCAACTCTTGTTCAAAAAAAAAAAATATATATTAACCAACTCTTACAACTTCAATGACAAAAATGATGATATACTTGATATGAAATCGTTGACCGGATGTTACTAACCTGGTACTATGCCAACAGTATAAGGGGATTCTGGAGGAGCAAAGATTGAAATATTATGAATATGTACATTTCTGTATATCAACAAATATAAGCAAGTCAATATCACATTTTCTTGAGAATACTTATTTAAGTTGAGTTTAGAAGTAGCACATAACATACCTGCAATAAACTGGGTGAATGTTATATGCAGGGGCGTTCAAGAATGTCAGATTTGAAACTACCACATCAGTAGATGCTACTAATTCAACCAGATGAGGACGGCTGTAGTTCAAGGAGTGAGAGCTAAATGATTCCCACCAAGTCGATCCCATACCATCAATGGTTCCATTATTACCTAGTAATGTCCATAAAGATATCAAAGTTTAGGCCACAAAAACCACTAAGAAGCACGGAGAGAGTTGTGGTTAGTGTTATCCATTAGGGATCGCGAAAAATAGTGGTGTGTTCAAAGTTCACCACGCTACAATGTTATAACACTGCTATAGCCGGTATTTAACAACACTTTGAAGTTTGTACTAAATAGCGTCTAGTGGAACAATAGTAATTGGTTCAAATTCCACTATGCTATGGCGCCGCTATTTGAAAACACCAGTTGTAATAGGGAAAAGAAAAACCTGTTATGACCACATCTTGTAACATGTATCCATTTATCAAGCTCTGATATCTTCCTCCGGGAACTTCAAGTCCGCGGCCATAAGACGGTAAAGGATCAAGAACCTCCCAGTTATAATGATCCTATCAAATAAAAATGACAGGTAAAAAGCCAAGTCAAATTAAGAAAAACCCGCTTTGTAAGTAACTATGAAGCACTGATACAGATAATGTCATCAAACAAGACACTGACACATTGAAACCGGTAATAATTTGAGAAAATGGTATAACTGAAATGAATGAAACCACATATGTCAGCGACAAACACCGAACATGCCTTCAATCTGAAATCTGAAGTTTCCGTGCTACACACGTAACTAACCCGTAGATTGAAACATGTGTGTTATATGTACTATATCTCTATCTCTACATACATAAAAGACAATAATCAAAAGGCAGTGAAAAAAATATCCAAAAGGTAAATAAAATACCTGAGATCCGATAATGACTGCGCCTTTTTCCAAAAAGAGGGTAAGATGGCTGGTGAGATTGAAACTTTGAGTAAGCCATGTTCCAGGGGGTACATATAGCTGAGCACCACCTTTATCGGCAAATGACTTGAGATAGAAGATGGCATTCTGAAATGCAATGGTGTTCAATGTTTTACCATCACCAACTGCACCAAACTCCAAAATGGATACACTGTGTGGTCTTGGCTTAAGTGATGGATTGAACCCACATTGCCTATCACCTCTTTCACCATTCACTCTCACTTCATTGCTCAATGCCAGCAGCAGCAAGACCAATGCCACCTAAAAGTAAATTCAAGAACATAATTAAACAATTGAATTATCCCTATCACCTCATAGAGACAAGGGAATTATTTCTTTCATTTATTAAAAATAATTCATATCAATTGATTCGTAAGCCAGCAATTAATATAGCAGAAATTAAAGGAGCTCATGGCAAAAACAATGAAATAAAACAATGCTCAGGGATTGAATTGAATGAGAAACTAGTTCTTAATGAATTGAAAACGATTGATCAATAGTTGAGAATTGAAAACATTAAAAAATTGAAGAATACCAATTCAAATGAAAGTTTGCAAATTTATCAGATCATATAGATTTTTAACTGAAGCTGGTATCACACTAACGTGACTGTGAAAGGAACAAGACCAAATTCAAATAGAATCAAATAAATATAAATAATAGCATAGAATTGAACCCTTTAAGAATGAAACGAAAAATCGAGAATCTAAAAAAAATATTTGAAGTTGAAATGAATTTGGTTCATAGTTATGAAAAGAAAAGCAATGAAAAAAAATAAGCAGAGAAACGTACTTACTAGCATGTTCTCGGGTCAAAGTCTCTCTGACAAGAGGGAGAGAAGAGATAAAAGTAGTGACCAAAGAACTAAAAAGGGAAAAACTGCAGAGAGAGAGAGAGAGAGAGAGGTGAAGAAGAAGCAGAGAGAGGAGAGACAGAGAAGTTTATGTGAGGGAGTGAATATTATAAGCATTAATCATGTAAATGACAGAAGAGGAGAGAATTAATGGTTACTTCACCTATGACATCTGTAATCTGTTGTATTATATTGTATGTTTATGTATTTTGAAATCTTTGAAATTTTAACAAAAATTTTCTTTAATCGATTAGCTTAAATGAATTAATAAACACCCGATCGCGCTTGGATACGATGATTCACGTCTCTTATGGTTTAAGTAAAAATTTTGCACTCGAATTCAACTCTGAAAAAGGTATGAAAGTTGAAATCGTTGATAAAGAGTGTTTGCGGCTCGTCGTGGTTATAACTAACTTGAGAGTTTAGTTCCTGAAGATGTGCGGAAGATACATCTGAGTTATAGAAAAACTTTTTTTTTCTTTTCAAACTCGCCTCTATTACTATATTTCGCGCCTTAGGACATTCTTGCAAGATTAGGTCATGCGAGTCTGATTCGCGCCCAATTTTCAAATTAAGCGCATTTTTCATTACATATGTTATGCTACCGACTCTTTCTCTCGAGATTAGGTCATATGAATATATGATATGCGACCAATTTTCAAATTAAAAACGCATTTTTTAGAGATGTTCATGCTACCAATTCTTTCAACACTATATTGGTAAAATAAAATTAATGTATAAATCATTAAGATGTAGAATAATAATTAACTTTCTTATAAAAAAATTGAAAAGTTATTATTTTCAAATGGTAAAGTTTAAGAAATGATTTAGTCAAAAAAAAAAAAAAACGTTTGCCTTTAGTTAAAAGAACTCCTAAAACAAAAGTTTAAGATTTTTTTCTAAAATTATTATTAATAAATGATCTTTGTTTTATAGAGACGATTAATAAATGATCTTGAAAAACTCTATTAAATGATAGTGAAATCATATTTTGTTGAGGAAAATTACGATAGCAAATATCTTAACTTTTCTTTTATGGAAACAAGTATCTTTACTTTTTAAGTACGAGGATTTGATTTATTAAATACTTGCTCTTATAATCATGATTGTTAATGAAAAGAAACGAATTGTTGGGGTAAAGTAATTAAAATGTGATTAGTTTGGTCGTGTCTTAGAAGGAGAAGGAAAAGGATAGGTTGAGTGTATAATATTAATAGTATGGTATGGGGTAGGAAAGAAAGACAAGAAGAGAACGAGTGAGTGAATAAGAAAGGGAATAAGTGCATGTGGGAAAGACAGAACATAAGGGATTGTGGGCCATACATCAATCATGACACTGATGCTAGCCTGTCGTTTTCTCAATCACTTCACGTATAACAGAACATCTATTTAGAGTTAGACTGTTCTTATCATATAAGTTTCTTTTTAATGTCTATCATCAACACATCAACATAGATATTTGTACAATTTTGGTTATTTGAAGGACCCATTTGGAAAAACTATATGGAATATTGTATTTATTTCAAGTTATATTAGTAGATTCTTGATAATAAAATGATTGAAATATACATGTTTATGTTTATTATAAGTTATATTCAAAAAATATATTTTATATTAATAAGTGTATGTTTAGTTTGTCGGTGATAATAATTAATTTTGAATATACCAGTTATGTAAAATTGATTTTGATTAAAATAAATAAATTGAAGGTATAATGATTTATGTTCAAATAAGTTCATGTGAAAATGAGTTGAATTTTAAATTTTTATGTAACAATCAATTCCATAATCAAAGGTTACAAATCATAGTTTAAAGTATAATCAATTTTGAAAGCGAAATCAATTTTACTCGAATGCATCTAAACATGTTAGAATGAATTCTACATCTTAAGAATCAATTTTGGTTCATCTATAAGTTGAATCAAACATACACTAAGATCGATTTAATTTATATGCATTATTAATGTAAAGTTATTTTACACACGCATTCAATGATATATTGTCGCATCATATAATGTGTTTGATTATACATATTTCAACGTCTTGGTAGGAAATGTGCATACGAGTGTGGGTAAGTGAGAGCCAAATTACAGAGCACTGATCAAGTTGAAAAACCAAAACAAGAAGTTCAGATTGATCACTAATATAAGCATGAAATATGAATAAGTTAGACTTTGGCATGAACATGAAATTTGTAGGTAGTTGAAGTAGTTTTCTAAGGATACAAGAATAAAATTTATTGGATTAGTAAATCTAGAAATATGGGTTGAACACTACATAGAGGTCACTTACAAAATTTGAAAGGGTAAAGAAGGTACACAAAGGTGTAATACAGATTTACCTGCACTTAAATCACACTTCAAGACTAAAGTGAGATTATTATACTTATTTCTAAGCCTCTCGCAGAATACCGCTCGAATTGATATTTAGGATGTGGAGATATCCTGAAAAATGGGGTGCAACATTAGTAAAAGGCCTAAAAACTCATTTTTAACACTTCTATAATTAAACAAAATATCCCAACATATTAATCACATATCAATATGGTTGTTTAAAACATAAATATAAATAAACGATTTTTAGGTGGAACAATTTTTTGTTAGATTTAACTTACCTCCCAGTCAAACTAAGAATTATCATGGTCCTTTCTCTTGAGAACCGGAGGATTAACAAAAAATATAAATAATTAACATAAAATGACGGTTTAGAAATAATTAAAATATAACTATGCACACACTTATTATTAATCAATTATACATGAAAATATCACAATTATTACTCACACAGATCTAAAATCATCCAAAAATTATAAGTTGTGTTTTGTATTGTGATGTGCGCGTGTGTGTGGCCGGGGGGTGGGGGGGAGGGTGTCGTAATCATTTGTAAAAGAGGCAAGAATTCATATCCAACCTACCTGGGTACCAGCTTCAAGACAACACTTTGATTCGGTCCACAATTTCTACCGTTGACTGCACTTTATTACTAAAGATTGGGTCATTCATAACCCTTATATCATCCATATGACTGCATGTCAATTAGGTTTCAATCTTCTTACTCTTATCAGCTACAATTAGACTTGCAAATCGGGTGAGTAAATTTAGTGTGGTAATCAACACTACTCTTAAACATTAGAAAACCACATATCAAATCTCATACACAACTATGTTGCATAATAAAATGAATCATATTATCCGACAGCCCGTCACACAATACTTAATCAGTCCGCAATATGAATTGGGTATGACCCCTCTCCAGTCCAGATTTGATCTAGTTAGAAGCACACATGTGCCTATTGTTGACTGTTAAAAACCAACAAAAAATTTAATAACTGAGTAAATCCAGATGTCGGTGCCCAATAGAAGGACCAAGGACGCAACAGGCATAAAAAAGCTAGACTAAACTAGTTGATTCTTTCTTCCAAGAAAAGAATCTACTAGTGATGATAGGGAAAAAGACCCTATAAAACAGTCAAAGAAAAATGTTAACTGTGGTCGGGATGATTGTTTGTAATTCCAAGACCAAGAAGATCTTGGAATTTCAAAGAGGTTTGAGGTTGAGGTTGTGACATTGCACGACAATGGGTTTGTGCAATGCCAATTTGGGAGTCGTTATGTGTAAATGGTTAAGAATGATGTTTGAGCATTGAAAAACATGGAAAATGCAATTAGGAGGGCTTCTAAAAAGTCTCTTAAAGTGAAGACTTTCAAGCGCTCCTCAATCAAACAATCCCATGAAATGTTGATTTCCAATTCATGAATGAAAGAAACGCTTGAAGACGTTGTTAAGAGAAAACATGGGAAATGAGACTTATGTTTAAGCAAACAATAAAAGTGTGTTCACACTTTATAGTATTCATTTTTTCACTTAAGTAAATTTCACAGTAAAAGTAAACAATATTAACTCCATTATTATTCACTTTGGTTTATTAAAAAATTTCAGTAAGTAAAAAGTAAAAAATATTTACTCCATTATTAATTCAATTAAGATTTGTCCACAGGGCACTCATATTTTTGCTACACGTAGCGTAGTCATATAAATATATTTATTTTAGTAAAAGTCATATGAAAATATAAATACATAAATATAAATAAGTTTACATTTAAATCCCCTAAAAAAAGTTTGCATTTAAAAAAGTTCACACGTGGCATCAATACACGTGTCACTTGACAATTGATTTTTTTTCAAGGCAAAAAATAAAATGAAAATTTTTTTTTTGTTGAGGCAAAAAATTAAAAATATACTAAATACAAAATTGTTCAAGTCAAAAAATCAAAAAAAAAAGATGAAGAATGTAATCACAACCCTTAAAATAAAAGCCTAACTGGAAAAAAAGAAAAAGAAAAACCTCTAAAAGTACCTCCACCGCCTTATCTTCTACCTCCGGATCTTCAACCTTCGATCTTATACGGCCGAATCAAAGTTACCAGATCTTGATGAGATTTAAAGTGTGGTAGGAGCGGACGGATCTTCAACCCACTAAGACTAACATGTTTATTACCCTGAGAACCTACTTTCTTCTGGATTTTTTTTTTTTTATAAAACGGTTAAACATTGTCAACATGTCACACACACACATGCGTGCGTGCGCGCACACACATTATCAAGTTAGGAAAAATTGGATGATTAATCCACTTAGGATAATCATCGGTTAGGTTAGGAATTCTTTGCCAGTCCAAACCAATTATATTTGTCTTGAACCATATTATCCGACAACTCGTCACACAATACATAATCAGTCCTCGATATGAATTGGGTATGACCCACACTCCAATCCAAATTTGATCTAGTTAGAAGCACACATGTGCCTATTATTGACCGCCAAAAACCAACAAAAAAATTTAATAACTGAGTAAATCCATATGTTGGTGCCCGATATAAGGACCAAGGACGTAACATGCATAAAAAAGCTAGACAAAACTAGTAGATTCTTTCTTCCAAGAAAAAAAAATCTGCTAGTGATGACATGGCAAAATACCCTATAAAATAGCCAAAGAAAGATGTTGACTGTCGCAGGGCTAGAATGAATGTGTTTGCACATTCAAGCCCAAACTCAGAAAAGACAGATGATTGTTTGTAATCCCAAGACCAAGATGATCTTGGAATTTCACAGAGGTTTGAGGTTGAGGTTGTGACATTGCACGACAATGGGTTTGTCAATGCCAACTTGAGAGTCTTTATGTGCAAATGGTTAAGAATATGCTTGAGCATTGAAAAACATGGAAAATGCTATTAGGAGGGCTTCTAAAAAGTCTCTTCAAGTGAAGACTTTCATGCGCTCCTCGATCAAACCATCCCATGAAATGTTGGTTTCCATTTCATGAATGAAAGTCATGCCTGAAGACATTGTTAAGAGAAGAGAGAGGAAATGAGACTTATGTTTAAGAAAACACTAAGAGTGTGTTCGCAGTTTATAGTATTCATTTTTTCACTTAAGTAAATTTCACAGTAAAAGTAAACAATATTAACTCCATTATTATTCACTTAGGTTTATTAAAAAATTTCAGTAAGTTAAAAGTAAGCAGTATTTACTCCATTATTAATTCAATTAATATTTGTCCACGTGGCACTGCCATATTTTTGCTTCACTTAGCATAGTCATATAAATATATTTATTTTGGTAAAAGTCATATAAAAATATAAATACATAAATATAAATAAGTTTACATTTAAATTCCCAAAAAAAAAAATTGCATTTAAAAAAGTTCACACGTGGCATCAATACACGTGTCACTTGACAATTGGTTTTTTTTCAAGCCAAAAAACAAAACGAAAACAATTTTTTTGTTGAGTCAAAAAATTAAAATATATTGAAGAGAAAATTGTTCATGTCAAAAAATCATAAAAAGATGAAGAATGTAATCACAACCCTTAATATAAAAGCCTAACTGAGAAAAAAAAATACCTCTACCGCCGGATCTTCAACCTTTGATCTTATACGGCTGGATCTTGATGAGATTTAAAGCGTGGTATGTAACAGCCCGTTTTTCGCTAGATTTATTTTATTATTTATTTACATGTGTTTATTTGTGCTTATATGTGATTAATTGCCTCTATGTGTATTTTGGTTGAGATTAGTGGGCTTCGGTGTTAGAAGGGTATTATAGTCATTTTGGACTCAGGTGTATTTTGGTCATTTTGAAAGTAAGGGTAATTTAGTAATTTCATGATAAGGATTATTTTAATGCTTAGGTGAGAGCCATTGTTATGTTATTAAGTTACTAGTGGGTTGTAGTAATTTATTTTATAACCGGTAAGTGATCGTTATTATTATTATTTTTAACCGTTGGTAGATAGAAACTTTGAGGGTTAGTTTATAAGTGTTGAGAGCCCATTAAGACATTGGGGAGGTTAAGCCCATGTGTGTAAGAACTATATAAGCATTAGTCATTAAAGAAAATAGGGTTGCACAATCATTTTCATAAGTTTTGAGAAGAGGTAGAGAGAGAAAGAGTAAGAGAAAGGGGCAAGAGGAAGAGAAGAGGGTTGTAGAGAAAATCTTGAAGAACCAAGAGGAGTTAGGGATTCTAGGAGCTTAATTGAAGCTTTTGCTAGGATTATTGCTGATTGAGGTAAGGGGGTTAGATTTCAATCATAATCTCTTAGTTTAATTTCTTCTCTAATTATATGCATAAGTGTTTAATTGTGAAAAGTGATTATTGTGATTTTAATTGGTGAAATTTGTGCTTATGTTTGGATGCAATGT
>Ga0315915_1009895_pt1 | contig 10698 bp, 6 predicted proteins | sample MpolbnodulesMG_FD_207738 | JGI IMG/M metagenome (GOLD analysis project Ga0315915, IMG submission 207738) | Medicago polymorpha root nodule microbial communities from Los Angeles, California, United States - branched nodules | ecosystem: Host-associated > Plants > Roots > Nodule | place: USA... | reverse complement strand
GCAGATGAATCGAATGACCTAGTCACCTCTCCATATTATTTCTTAAACCAATTTTTCCTTAACCATTTTATTTTAACTTGCAAATCAAACCAATTGCCTCAGTGCACCCCCCCATTTTACAAACATCCTTAATAATAATGTTACTACCGAGTAGAAGTTGAAACAGTCCCTGTGGATACGAATCTTATAAATTTTATTACTTCGATATAAGTTAGTACACTTGCTAATTTTCTATCACTTTCTCTGTTACACTGTTAAGTGTTAAGACAACAGACCAAGGCTCTAGATACCAATTGAAGGTGAGAAAAACACAAGAGGGGGGGTTGAATTGTGTTAGCTTTTTCTACGTTTCTCCTACTGATGTCACAGTTCAGAAGTAGATAACAATCAGCTTCTGAAGTAGTGATCAGAAACTAAATGTGCAGCGGATAAAAACAGAGTAAGAGAGAGAAGAAAGACACAAAGCAATTATACAGGTTCCTTCCACAAACCGGAAGTAGTCATGTCCCCCTTGCACTTCCAAGGAGAGTTCACTAAAATGTAATCTCAAATTACAAGTACTCAAGCACACAAGCAAGAGACTTTCCTATGCTCTAGTACAACTACAAGAGACTTACAAATGCTCAAGCACACAAGCAAGAGACTTACAATCAAACAAACTTATAGAGAAATATGTTTGAGTTTGAACACTTGATATACAATCAGTGGTGTTCACAATACAAAACAGAAACAGACTCTTGAGACTCTTAATACTATAGAATTTATAAAATGTGAGCTTTGCTAAGAAATTCTAAGTAACAATGAAAACAGAACAATAACAGAGTATGGACTTTGGATTGTTGAGAGTCTAGCCTTTTGTGTCTGTATACGTTGTGGTTTCTTGTATTGCTTGTATATCATTTGTAATGTGTTATCCAACTGGTAGGTCTTCACTCTTTTATTTAGAGATGTGAAGAGATACGTTGGAACTTGACAGCAACACAAAAAGAGTCGTTTGAAGCTTGTTGATAATTACCAATGATCCTTTGCCTGATATGGTTTTGTCCTATAAAGGATCAATTTCAAATCCATTCCTTGTATGACGGAACATTTCTGCAGGCAGAGCTGTTATCGTTGTCTTGTTGCAAAGTACGACCAAGGTAGTGGAGAAGGTGGTTGTACAGTTCGTACATTTGTCCTTTTTCAACACTCTTGATAGAATAAGCATCCATTGTCTTCAAATTTCATTTCAAGACCGTTGTTACATTTCTTTCCGTCTTTAACAACTCTTAGGCATGATTAAAGAGATTCCAACTTTTGAATCTTTAAGTTCTTCAGCTCCTGATGAACTGCAGCTTCTGGTGATCTTGCTTCTGATGAGGTGCTTCCGATGAACTGACTTCTGATGACGTCATCACTTCAGGAGCGCTTTGAACTTCAGGAGCACTTTTCTTCAGGAGCTCCAAGCTTCCTTTTTGTTGATTCTTTTACTCTCTTTTGTTCTTCCAAGACCTTATAAGGATATAACATTTTGTCTATGATCCTGTACACTTGAACAAATATTAGCATATCCAATTGAAAATCTTTAATACCTTATTATCATCAAAACTCTAAGGATAACTAATTGTTAAACGTTATTCATTTCAACAATCTCCCCCACTCTAAAGGTAATGTTTGTAAAACGTATTTTGTTTCAACAATTTGAAGTCTCGTGCTAGTTGTAGCATTGAGTAGTTGTAATTTGAGATTACATTTTAGTGAACTCTCCTTGAAAGTGCAAGGGGGACATGACTACTTCCGGTTTGTGGAAGGAACCTGTATAACTGCTTTGTGTCTTTCTTCTCTCTCTCTCGCTTTGTTTTTATCCGCTGCATTTAGACTCTGATTATCACTTTTGAAGCTGAAATCTATCTGCTTCTGAACAATGACTTCAGTAGGAGAAAACGAAGAAAAAGCAAACACAGTTCAACCCCCCCGCCCCCGTCTTGTATTTTTCTCACCTTCACATGAATCTCTTTTTGTTAATGTTTTGTCATGCAAAGTTGTTGAAAAATCAGGATCCACGGGAATACTTGCAAAATGTTCAAATTTATTATTTGATATTGCTCCATCTATTAATATAAGAGTGTCAAATTTGGGTGCAATTACATGCAAAAAATTTGGCTTCCAATATTCCCAGTTTGAAATTAAGAATGCGTTTGATTTTAAAAATTAGGGTTTAAATCTTCTTTTGCCTGTGACAACAATCGAATAGTTTTTAGTTTCAAGAACCATGATCTAATTTTTCAAACACTTCACAAATATTCCATACAAGATCAATTGAATTTACAACACCCTTTCTCTAAAGAAACAATCTTAATGATTTCATAAAGGAAAATGCTAACAGGTGCTCTTGAGACATTGTTTAAGCAACTAAAAGTAGTATTTTTTGCATAAAAACTTATGTAATTATTACTTTAACATGTGTTTGACTTATGTTTTAAAGATAAAATTTATTTTTTATGGATTCCTTAAACAATGTGCTTAGGGCACTTGTTAGCATAACATTTCATAAATTTAGTAAACTTAAAGCACAATTCATCAATCTTTACAGAGCTTCACCCTCAATAAGAATCACCGTTCCATGTAAGTTATTTTTACAACACTTTAAATATGCTTATATGGGAACTTCACCCTCAATAAGAATCATCATTCCATGTAAGTTATTCTTACAACACTTTAAATATGCTTATAAGTAGAAAAATGGTACTTGAACTACAGAAACATAAAAAACATTGTACAATGCATGCGATGAGGTTTTGTTTTGTGGGGAGGCATGAAGAGTGATAACGTAAGAAATTACAGTGGGTTGTGGTAATTTAGATACAACTCACTATTTATAATATTAAAGAGAAATGTTTGCAACACACATTCTAACACACGCTTATCAACACACTCTCTTTGATTGGTTAATATTCACATAGGACCCACCAAATGTATATGGGACCCACATGATTTGGTAGGTCTCATGTGAATTTTAACCAATCAAATGGAGTGTGTTGAAAAGTGTGTGTTAAAATGTGTGTTGCTAACATTTCTCATTTTTAAATATGCGATTTAATATTATGGCCAACGTTACAGGAACCTACAAGGTCATACACAAAAGACAGATAAATGAGAGAAATAAATAAGTAAGACTTATTTATAAAATAATAAATAAGAATTATTAGTAATTAAATATGACTTTATTATTTAATTTACAAAAAATAGAAAAACACGGTCCACCGTAAGGTACATCGTGTTTAAGTGAAACATGGTGCATCGTAAGGTACGGTGTACTTGAGTGTTTGGCTTGCTGACCACACAAGTGATTCTATAAATAGAACCCTTGTGCTGAAGCATTACATACTTTTTGTGAGTGCTTAACCTAATTTACAAAAGTTGTGAAACCCTAGCCGTCGCTCTCTAAACCTTGTTCTCTCTGAATCTCCGTTGGAATTGGCTGGCACGGGTCATCAGAGAAGTTCTGTTCGTGTGGACTAAGTAGATGCATCGCTACTTTGCTTTGCTCGTGATCAGAAACAATTCTACTTCAAAGGTTTTGCTCTTTAAGAGGTAAACACATGAATCCTTAAATTGTTTAAGTATGTGTTTGATCTGTGAATAATGATTTAATCAAGATTTGTTTCAATGAGATTTGTTCCGCTAAGAGGATTAAAAGTTTTAAAAAAACTTCTCCTAAAATTCCTTCAGATAATTGACGTCATGAATGGACTTTTGTGATGACATGAATGTGCACTTTCATGCAGGTTGATCCACAAGAAGATTGTTTTTCTGACCTTAAAAACGTCATTTTTACACAAGTAAATTACCTTACAGTCCCCAGCGGTAGTTAACTACCGTTCTGTAAACCGGCAGTAGTTAACTGCCGCTGACACTCAGCAGTAGTTAACTACCGTTGAGTTATGCGAATAAACAAGACCAGAATCATCACTTTTCCATTTTCCAGATACACAAACACCTAAAACACTCTTCCAGATTTCTCCAAACTTCATTTGATCGAATTTGAGCCCAATTTCTTCAAATAATTCACAAGTGAGTTCTTTTCAAACTATTTACATGCAATATAGTTTGTTTAAGGTGTTAGTTTTTATAATTTTGAGCAAAATGTTAGTTTTAGGTTAGGTTAGAAAATTGAAAATTAAGCATGATTTAGATGTTTTAATGTATTGTTTATGCTGGAATTGTTGCTTAGAGTAAGTGTAGGTACAATGTAGTTGTTTAGATGTTCAAATAACACTAATTGTGCTCCTAATTTAGAATGCACATAAGGTGTTTGATGGAATGCCTAAGTGAGATATTCTTGCTTTTTTTTGTGTTATTATCTTGCAAATTGGTTAAATCTATAATGTATAAAGTTATAATGATTATAAGTTTGGATTTTTGGCAAGTTTGAAGAATGACATAATGTGGTATGCTATGTTCAACGCCTCAAAAGTATATAGTTTTTAGAAAATGCCTAAATACATTGTCCACACATTTATGTTATTTTTAATTTGTTTTTTTTTACAGATATGGCTAGGGATGAGGATGAGCAGCAACGACTTATTAGAGAGGATATGATGTGCAAAGGTAAAGCGGCGAGTACCGCTAGCGCTCGGAGAGAGGGTGGATCAAAACCTGTATGTCCCAAAGAATCGGAAGCGCATGGACCCGAGGATAGTTGGAAAGGGAACACAGTCACAGATGGATTACTCCTCCAAGGTGGTTGATCCGACACCAGCACATGATTATGTCGGGTATGCAGATGAGGGTTTTGTTGGATATAGTCGTAGGATGAGGTAGAAGATGAGGAGGTGGCAGATGATGATGAGGTACCAGAGGATGTTGTGGCAGATTATCTTGAGGCATATAATGTAGTTCTTGAGGGTGAGCCTGAGCCTCAAACTTGGCCTCGACGAGGTCGTCGTGTTCCGTTGATACCGCCACACCCTGTTGGAGGGCCTCCCTTTCCCGGAGGTCTTGAGACCACGACACTGTAGTCCGGCTACGCGAGACACGCGACGAACCCTCTTTGGGTGAACAATCATAATGTACGTGTTTAAATTCTTTAAAATTCTTTAAATGCTTTAAAGTGCTTAAAATTAGTAGCGGTGGTGTTTAAGTTATTTAAATGAGTGTTTAAATTCTATAAATTCTTTAGCGTAGGTGTTTAATTTTTTTTAAGAATGTAACGTAAGTGTTTAAATTTTTTAAATTCTTTAGTGTAAGTGTTTAAATTATTTAAATTCTTTAGCTTAAGTGTTTAAATTCTTTAGCGTAAGTGTTTAAATTATTTAAATTATTTAGCGTAACTGTTTAAATTATTTAAATTCTTTAGCGTAAATGTTTAAATTTTTTTAAGAATGTAGCGTAAGTGTTTAAATTATTTAAATTCTTTAGCGTAAGTGTTTAAATTATTTGTAGTGATAATCTCTTAATTAATTTGATTTTCAGATGTGGTATGATGGGGAGTACAGCTGTATAAATGCAGGGAGAAAGCTGAGAGAGCTTGGTAAGCCGGAAGAGGGTTTGAGGTGGTTTTGGGATCTTGTGGAGGCGTTTGGCCTACATCATTTGATATACACGGGGTATTCTACTGTGACCTATGCCATGGTACGTGCTCTCTGCGAGAGGTGGCACACAGAGACCAGTAGTTTTCATCTACATGTGGGGGAGATGACGATAACTTTGGACGATGTGTATAATCTCCTCCACATTCCTATTCATAGCCGCATGCTCCCTATGACGAGGTAATGGATCGGGACCGTGGGATTGATTTGATGACCAGGTTGTTGGGCATGTCAGATGTTGCTGCAAGAGCTGAGGTTAGGACTGAGTCTGCTGGTCATATCAGTTATCTCACACTGAAGCGGGTTTATGAAGCCCACCTGACAGAGGTTAGACGGCTGGAGAACCCACAGATGAGGGAGGAGATGCAAGAGAGAGGCAGGAGGAGGCAGTGGTGTGTGAGGAGTTTTCTTCTATATCTCGTCGGTTGTGCGCTGTTCACTAACAAACCAAACAGACACATCAACTTGATATATTTTGATTGTATGACAGACTTGCAGGCGATTGGGAAGTGGCCTTGGGGAGGGATAACCTTAGCTTACCTGTACGATTATCTGGATGATTATGTTCATTTGAATAACAGAACGATGACTGGTTGTACGACTCTTCTTATGGTAATAATTTAATATTTATCTCCATTTATTTATGAATTTATTTTATAATTTTTATCATCGTATTAGATTATTTTTTCCTAAGTTCGACTACATTTATTTAGGATTTAATTTAAATATTTTTGTGAACCTTTTATAATGTATTAGATTTATTTAATATTTAACTCGAATACTTATTTTTGTGTATTATTTTTTTGTTGCAGGGATGAATTTTGGAGCATTTGCCGGGTCCGTACCCAAGGAAGCCTGAAAAGAGTTGGAAGCCTGACAGACCATGTGCTGAGAGATGGCTTACTAGCAGAGGGCATAATGATGTGCACCATTATCGCTTACGACTTGATCGCTTAGAGGTGGATGTGTGAGGTTTTGTACTTTTGGTGATCAGCGAGGAGTGCACCCTTTTCAGATTATGTGCACTTAATCGGGATGGCTGATGTGCGAGAAGCAGATACCTGGGCGGGTAAAGACGCAGTTTGAGTTTGTACAGGACGTTCCCAAACATCCGTCCTCTGTCACTCAGATGCATCCGTAGGTGCTGACCACTGTGTTGCTAGACGCTCAGGCGTGGTTATACCCTCATTGGGTACATAGGTGTTAGAGACCATGACATCATGACGTTGGCTTCATGGCTTGGTATGCCAAAGCCTCCCACCCTCGTATTCTCCCACCTGACGAAGGATCTCCTCCCAGGTCGGTGAACGTGGAGCAGATCATAGAGGAGGAGCATGTCAGAGAGATGCCTGATACACTGATGATCATCCGGGATGTGGTGCATATAGTTGATGATATTGTGGCCAGGAGCGGCGAGATGAGTAAAGAGGAGATTGTCCACGAGGTGAGTCGGATAGCTAGTACTGGTCGCCCTGCCCTTACGTATCAGATTGACAGGCGGCACAGGAGGCAAAGGCATGGTAGGCAGCAGAGTTGATTCCGATTAGGATTTTTTTTTATGTACTTTTTGACTATGATGATAGTGATGTATAATTAGGACATGTTCCATACATTTTCGTATTTCTATGACATTTTTAGACATACCTTTTATATTATTTCTTGCGTTTTAATTTTATCATGTTCCTGTTAAATATTGGATGGATTTGTTTAGGTATCAAAGGATTTGGTTATTGGATGAAATTTTTAGATGAATTTGTTTAGGTATCAAAGGATTTGGTTAGGAACAAATTTGCATAAGAAAAAATGGAAGGAGAGCCATTGGAAAATGAGACAGACACGTAGCGGCAGTTAACGAATGTTGAACCCAGCGGCAGTTAACTTTTGCCGGCTTGGTAAATGGTTGTTAACTGCTGCTGGGAGCTTTTACGTATTTTAGATGTGTCACTGCGAACGTATGCAATTTTCGATCCACAATAATTAAGTTGGGCCTTTCATGCATGTACGAATACATAGTATGTTCAACAATATATGTGGTTTTAGCAACCAAAAAAAATTATCATTTTTATATGTTACTTACAACACCAATGAGTAATAATATTTTTTTCCACGACACCGTTTATTATTCACTGATTGTTTCTATAAATTATTTTAGTTTTTCTTCCGCATACCAATAATAAATATAATTTTCTAAAGTAATATCTTAATTTATCTTTTCCATACAAAATATAAGACTGATTACAATTTTTAATATGTGCATATAGTGCCAAAGTGGCATAAATATATTTTGAGATAAATGTGGTAGTAATAAATTTTGATATTAAATATCTTTAATAATATATTAGAAAAAATTATAAAAATTTAATATTTTGAAAATAATCATTGAGACAAATCCAACAGACTAGCCCGTATGGGCCGACCCATTTATTGTTTTAGGGATTGGACCTTAAATATTGAGTCTGAATTTTTATAGGAGTATTTAATAGTACTTTTTTATTTAAAAATGAATTTTTAACACGGGCCAACCCGTTTAGCCTGCGACCCGTGTAGGGCCGGACTCGGGTAGTGTTTTTCAAGCCCTTTTAGCTTGACCCGATAAAATTTGTAGCCTATTTTGACAACTCTTACATTAGTAGAAAAATATGATCAAAGTATGTTATGTAAATAGCGCACATTTTCAAAATAGGTCATTTAAATTGGGATTGATGAAGTAATAAGTCTCGATGCATTTTTTTTAGCAATAAAAATAAAAAATTGACTTTTTTAATAAATAGTGTAGTTATTTATGGGAAAATGGATAAACAATTAATTACTAAAGGAACTGTATTTTTATGGAAACTTGTGTTGTTATTACATTGAAAATAGATATTGTTATATTGATTTTTTTTATGATAAATTATGGTCAATGTTTTTTTAAAACTTGATATCCGACCCAACAACCGATTAATAAGAAGGTTTCAATCTCGTTGTTCATTTGATGGGTCTCCATTTAAAACGAGAGCAAATCTTTGTATATGTTAGTCCATCAAAATTGACACAGCAGGAATTGAACCCGATACGAGCATACTCCAAAATTCCAAAGCCAACACCCTAGCTAAAGACCAAAGTAAGCACACATTAACCACACTATCATTTTATTTCAAAATAAAAAGGAAAATGTTAACATACACTGAGATCCAAATATAATAATTTTAATTTTAAAAGTCGTGCATTCACATTTTAAAAATACTTAAAAATAAATGGAATATGCATTTTAAAGAAATACATACACAAAAAATAGATAACGAGTCATACGTAAGTCCCTCCATCATTAATTATTTTATATTTTTTTTCCAAATTTATTTATATCTTTATTTCTTAAAAAGAAATCAAGAGAATCACAAATGAAGATGATCTAACTCTAGATTAGCTTTTGGAAGATATAAAACTTTTTTTTTTTGGTGGTTTAAAGCTTCTTCATCAGTTGCTTGTTATTATAAATTTTATGATTAGCGTCAGACCCTATTTTTATGCTTGGGTAATGGTTAACCATTTTTTGTCCGTAACTTTATCTGTTGAAACTTTGTTGAAATTATTGTCTATTTTTTGGACATACTTTATGCTGGAGTGATAATTTGGTGGTATTAATATATTCTATTTTGATTTGTTTAAGTGTGTGAATTAAAAAATACTGAATATCAACTTTCCTTTAATATTGAATTCAAAATTTACAACGAGGACATGAAAAAACATAAACGAGGTTCAGCATTTATTTTAGCAAAAAGATGAAAGGTGACGATAGGCCAGGTCATGGTACCGTACATATTTATGGTAAATACCACATTATCATTGGGAAAAAGCAAAACGTAGATGAAGATAGAGCAAGAGAATGCACGCAAGAACATAAATGAACGGTGACGATAGCACAAGTAATGGTAGGTTTCGTTCAGAACAAAAAGTAAAAGAAAACGTTAGTAACAACGTAGAAACCGGGAACGCAAAAAAAAAGCGTGTGACTACGCGTACTAGTACACCCCTCTCTCTCTAACACTAAACCCAACTCAAGTATGTCGTGAAGAGTGCTTAAAATACGGAAAATTAGTAATAAAAAAACTTTTTTTAATTAAATAAAGAAGTGTGAAGACTTTAGAATGTTAGAGGTGGAAGAAAGAATGAGACCTTAAAGGTTAAAGCAACAAAATGTGTTTGATCGGTTAAAAAATAAAATTATACTGTTTTTTTTGTAATTCACAACATAACTTTTTATCGAAAATATAAGTTACATAAAATACTAAAATAAGTGTGTCATGTCGTGACTTGTTATTTGTTGTTTTGTCTTGTGATGTGATGTTCTGTTCGGCATATATATAAAACACATAATTAATTATATTATTTAATTAAAAAGAAGGAAAAAAAAGACAAGAAATAGTAAAACGAAAAAAAGAAAGTCATCAGTTTTCATTTTGTTGTTGTTGTTGTGTGGCTTCTTTGGTACGGGAGGAAGAAGAAGAACAACTCAACTCAACTCAACTCAACTCAATCTTGTTTATTTTCTCTTTCCTTTTCTATTCTTCTTCTTCTTTTTCTTCTTCGATCTCTTCTCTCTCTTTTCAATTTTCATCATCGGAGCTAACTTCAATCCTTAAGTCAACACAGGTACTCTTTCTTCTTTCACTTTTCAGATTTTAGGGTTTCCTCATTTCTTCACTTAATCTCTTGCTATTTCATATAAGATCAGTAACGATTTTCTTAATTTATGCTTCAGATTTGATTTTCAACCTCATCTAAAGGATTTCTAATTCTCGACTTCATTTACATTTTCTGTCTTAATTTCGTAAATTCTCTTTCAGTTTTGCTTCTTTTTCCTATTTTATATGAGGGTTATGTTGCAACTCGACCTTATTATCTTTAATCAATCATTTTTAGTTTTACTTTTTTCATTTTAAACTTTAATTTTCATTTATTATTACACTTTGATTTGCTTACCTAATTGTTCTCTTTAATGTTTAAGTAAAGCAAGTTTTTTTTTTTTTGCTGAGCAATTTAGTATAACAACTTTTGCGTGTTTTTCAAAATCGTGCTCATATGTATTTGATTCTTAGTTTTAGGAAAAGTCGACGATGTTGGTTTACTTAAACCGTTTTTTTTTTTT
>Ga0315915_1009887_pt1 | contig 10703 bp, 6 predicted proteins | sample MpolbnodulesMG_FD_207738 | JGI IMG/M metagenome (GOLD analysis project Ga0315915, IMG submission 207738) | Medicago polymorpha root nodule microbial communities from Los Angeles, California, United States - branched nodules | ecosystem: Host-associated > Plants > Roots > Nodule | place: USA... | reverse complement strand
TTCTTCTTTATCATAAATGCAAAGTAGAATATATTGAATTGGGAGTGGTGAAAGTAATATTAATTAGTGTTATAATTGGAAAAAAAAAAGTAATTAATATTGTATTGAAAAGTGAAATTGGTCAATTTTTATGGGACAATATTTTTTTTTAAATGGCTCAGTTATTATGGGACGGAGGGAGTAATTTTCAAACATTAATAAAGCATAAAAATTAAATTTTTCCAAGTGTTACATAACTACAAAGGATCCAAAATATTCAAACATAACATAAATGATTAAAAATTACAATCAACCCCTTATCACTACACTCCTGCCACCTTTGGAATCCCCGACACCCTTAGTAGCTCCCCTACGACGGTAAACCTTTCCACCATGCACCTCTCTCAATACTTCCTCTAAATGTTGTTATGCCTCAGACCCGCGCTGCACCTCACCACAAGACATAACAACATACACATGGTATCTGATACGACCCAACCTCCCACTCAGCTCTAAGTACCCATGCTATCCATCCTCCTGAGCATCAATCTCATCAATGGCCTCCCGCTCTGGTGACCTCGACACCGAAACCTCCATGTCTGGAAGAATCATAAAACAAGTGGATGTATCCATATGCTGCCTCAACACCATACAATGCAGGGTGACCCAACTCCTGAGGTGTCAACGCATAATCAAGAGCACGCTGAAAGCAGAGGGTGATTTCCCTTAAGGTTTGCTGGGGAGGTGCACTCTCACATGGATGTCTCGGGACGGTCTGAACGTACACAAACTGATGAAACACCCGCTCCGACAGATATCTCATCGTGCGGTTACTGTATCCGAGCCATCCTGAGTAAAGGCTGACCGGCTCAAAGGGACATGCCTCGCGATGCTCTTCATATGGGGCCATGACAACACCCGACAAATCTAACACATCCACATGGCCTATGTATGAGTTTGGTGTAGACAAACCAAATCGTGATGCAAAAAGCATGGCACGTGGATAATCCTCCTGATATCCACCCCACGCATCCTTGCTGCCTATAGCCATGAATGCTGATAAATTCAAGCATGCAACAAAGACAACCACATATAAATATATAAACAAGGTCAAAACTTACAGATGAAAAAACAAACATAATTATTACTTTATACATGCAGCAAAGACAAGTATCATGACAACTGACTGTAGGCCCAATGGGAAGGATGGTTAAGCTCCCTATACAATTGAGGTAGGCATGTAGCTCCCTATGAAAAACCAGAAACAACCTCTAGGCCTCTGAAGTACCTCAGGTAGACAGCATCCACATAGTTGGCGCTCTTGTCAGTGAAGAGCGTGATCCCCACCAAGAACATCAAATACATGCGCAGAGCCTGGTCCCGCAATCTCTATACCTCCTCCTCCATACCACCGTCAGTATCTAACGCCAACTACAGTTGGAGACGCTCCTTGAAAATCCTCCTTAAGTAGCTAAACTGTGCATGTGCACCTCTGGTCTCAGTCACCTCATCAAGAGCATCTCCATCAGTAGACTTTAAATACCTCATCATTATATCCACCACATCGTCCCTTAAAATAGTCTCGTTGGACAGAAGCATGCCATCAATGGGGAGATGCAGCAAACAAGACACATCATCAAGTGTCACTGTCATCTCCCCAAACCGAAGGTGGAAGCTCGAAGTCTCCTTGTAACAACTCAATTTTTGATAGAATTATTTTAATTAATTATTATGTGTGTTTGTATGTTCTTGTATGTGATTATTTGTCTCTGTGTGTATTTTATTTGAGATTACTGGATTTTGACTTAAGAAGGGTATTTTAGTCATTTTAGCCTCGGGGGTATTTGGTCATTTAGTGAGCAATGGTAAATTATTCATTTGGTTACGAGATTTATTTTGGTGTTTTAAGTGAGAATAATTATTTTTACTAAGTTACTAGTGAGATGGAGTAATTGATTAGAGACGGTAATTATTCGTTATTTTGACGGTTTAAGTGTGTAGTAACTCAGAGAATTAGTTGGTAAGAATATTGAGCCCATTAAGACAAATAGAGATTGAGCTCATTTGTGTAGTGACTATATAAACACTAGTCTTATGAGAAATTTCGTCATTATCTTCATTCACACACTTTTACAAAACATTTTGGAGATAGAGGTAGAGAGAGAAAGAGGATCTTGAAGAGCAAAGAAGAACTAGAGAGAGAAAGCTTGGCGTTGGTGGCTATGAGCTAAATTGAAGCTAGGAATTGGATTCTTGAATATTAGAGGTAAGGGGGAGAGTCTCTTTTCACTAATTAAGCTATAATCACTTATTTCCAATTATGGGTTTAAGTGCTTTTGTGATAATTGTGACTTTTTCTGATTTTAAATGACAAAATTTGTGCTCCTATTTCATGTGAAATTGTGGGTATGATAAACTTCATGAAATTGTTGTGTTAATAGCTTAAACTTCATAGTTGTTGTTGTTGTTGAGTTGTTTTGATGATTTTTGACTATTTGAGTGAAAATCATGAATTAGTGTGTGATTGTTGTTGAAACATGTTTGAATTCACCTCATTAATGATTGTTTATGTTTATGTGTTGATGGGGTTTGAATTGGTGTGGTTGTTTTGACGTTTGAATGAAAAATGAGAAGAATGGTGATTTTTGGTGAAAATGAACTAGATGATGATTTTGAGATGAATTGGTGTTATAATCTAATGTTTGTTGTTGTTTTGAATGTCTTTTGATGTTTGTAATCAAGTGTATAAGCTTTGGGGTTGAAGTGATCCAAATTGAGGGTTTTGGGTGAAAAGTTGTGCATTCTTGTAAGAGTTCAACCAGAACAGGGGAACTGCTCTGGAGAAAACTCGCTCAGAGCGAGAATCTCGCTTAGAGCGAGTTGCTCAGTGACAACACCCATTGTTTTGGGTGTTCCTAGGGGATCGATTCGGACCGTCCAAACTAATTCTCTTGATGTAAGGGTGTGAAAAGTAATAGCAGTACATTATAGTTGGGCATAACACACTCCATCAATTAATTTAGTGGCTTCTCTTTTGTGTATTTTGATGGTCTTGTGAAATTATGTGCACTAAGTCTAATGTGTACTGAGGAGCAAAGTAATTAAGGACCTCTATGACTATAAAAAGGGATGTAATCTAAACTTTACTCGCCAAAGTACATACTAGAAAACTCTTGTAATATTCTTATTATTTCAATAAATTATGGAAAATCGTAACAAGTGGCCCTAGGGCATTGTTTATTTAAGGAGTAAAAAGAAGAAACTTTTGTATATAAAATTGTGTGTTTATGACTATGGCAAGTATTTGACTTATATTTCCAAGATACAATTTCCTTTTATTGATTCCTTAAACAATGACCTTGAGCACTTGTTAGCATGACCAATAAAATATTGTGGTTTTACTTCTTGCTTTTTTTTCACTAGGTATCTTATCCTTATGACGAGTGAGTAATTTTCTTAGTCTATGGGTCATGGAAAGTAGTCTTATAACAAGTTTTCTATAATCCCAATTTCTTTTCAAAACAGATTTTTGTACGATTGTTAGAACTTAGCGAATCAAGAGAGGTTTATATAAGCAAAACAAGATCAAACAATCATTAGTCAATGTTATCAACGAGATAACGAAAGTAAAAGTTTATAACAGACAGACGAAAGATGTTAGACACCATAATTCACTAAAAGCAAAGGCAACCACCAAGGGACCATAAGGTGAAGGTAATTGTTGGACTTATAAGTTTAGACAAAGGATTCTAAGCATGAGAATGACCTACAAACTTTTAGAATGTTAAGTCAATGTTATCAACGAGATAACGAACGTAAAAGTTTATAACAGACGAACGAAAGATGTTTGACACCATAATTCACTAAAATCAAAGGCAACCACCAAAGGACCATAAGGTGAAGGTAATTGTTGGACTTATAAGTTTAGACAAAGGATTCTAAGCATGAGAATGACCTACAAACTTTTAGAATATTAATGGATATTCGAGCTTAATGGGCCACACCAACAAGGTAGGAATAGGAATGTCATGTTAGCAAGCACTTCTCTATTGTTAGAAATAGAATATTGTTATAAAAGAGAATGTCCCATCCTTAGGGATGCATTCCCAAGGCAACATAAAGGAATAGAAGTTGGATAGTTTATTGTAGTGATGTACTTCAATGATTTCAAGGCCTTTCGATCATTGTATATTTGTAAAATATTTTCCAAGCATTTCTAAATCATCTATCTTATAAAACTCAAAAACACTTTTTATTTGCATGCTTAGGAGAAATGGTTAACCTTGAGGATCACAAGTCTTTGTAGGATCGATATTTTATTACGAAGATAAAGATGTGCACTTGCGGGGACTTCTTGAAAATCGAGGTATTTTTTTTCTTAATTTTGTTATAATTTATTTTCCTTTTTGTTCTCTTCTTTTTATCTTTAATTTTTTATTATAAGTGTTTTCTTGTTTGGATGCAAAACACTAGAAGTCTTTGGGTGTTGGTGTAAGCCATAAAAGCCAACGGTTTTAAGTTAAACTTATGTTTTCTATCGTGACTTTTATTATTAAATAATATGAGGCCTTCTTTATTATATTTTTTATAAGATTAATAAAGTCTCTATAATAGATAGTTTGAGTAATGAAACTTTAAGTGTGAGTTAATCATGAACTTCATCAACATATAAAACACTATTTTTAAAGTATATGTAGTCTACATTTATTGTGAAGTAGGATAACATTAAATTGTATAGACTATTATGTCGATAGACTGATGATCACATCTCTGGATCATGGATAAAAAGTTATCAAGTCTTCATTTATGTATAAATATTAAGAGTAATATTTATATTGGATTAACCAGTTATGAGAATACTACATAAAATGTTATGTAAGTCACAAGTTTTCCTCATAGTGATAGTGGTGTATACCACCCTACGAGTTCTACCTAAAATCACAATGGACCTTAGATGTGGAGTCAATTACTTTGTTTTGATAATCATAAAGTCGATCGATGGGTGTGATAGTCATTCATATAGTGATCTTAGCATCATTAAGAAGTCATTTTAGCTAGTTAGCATTTTTATAGTTAAATATTTGTAAATAAAAAGACAAATACAGGTGGGAGTGCAAATTGAAGAACAGTGATCTCGAAACATGTCAAGTCAACTAAACAAGACAACTTTCTGGTCGAACTATACAATCTATCAGATTATTAAAATGATTTCTTGGGGTATAGTCACTATCAATGTTTTGGTAAGGCAAAATGGGAGAAGTGTGATGTGTGTTATGAGCCACGCATCATGCAATCACAATGAAAATCAAGATTGAACGTTATTTCCCTTGATGTGACGCGTAGAAGGATGCATCGTTGATGACAGGAAATCATAAAGGATTTTTAGTGTCTTTTTAGAGTCATTGTAGAGTTAAAAGTATAAATGGGAAAAATGACCTTTAAACATGTTAAAATAACTCAAACCAGGAAACTCCATAACTGTACTATGCTTAATAACCAGGAAACTCTTGGGGTATAGTTGTTGTAGACGTTTAGCTTTTAAGAAATGGGACAAGAAATAACTAAAAGTATAAAGATCAATATTTTTACAACTCTTGGGGTATCGCGTCTTACAGGCCATGTGTCACATCATTGAAGGAATTTGTTGTTATGCGAGAATTGGAGAAATCCTCTTTATCACATGGCTTTGTTGCCAAGGACTGCATCAAATTATATTGATTTTACATTCTTTTTTTACAGTTTCTCAGAATTTGTAATACTTATTGTTGTCAATCGTACATTACTTGTGATCACTATTTGAGTTTGACTTCAAAGGTTCTAAATTACAAGGGGTAATCCTTTGATCCTTGATCATGACCAGTCGTAAGGATCTAGCAAAAGGAAAAATTCAATTATTTTATATGATACGCTTAACCTAATCATGATTTTGATTTCCGTTTGTCGGGGTAGAGAGATTATTTCATCAACAAACAAGAAAACAATTAAAATCATTAAACATGGCTGAAAATCATGCTTTGAAGCTAACGATTTTAAAATAAATCCTAATTATTGTCTTTGATACATGATCGTGAATTTTCTAGTTTACCATTAGATGATTTATACCTTCATTTGGATGATCTATACTATCTTTCTAGAATAAAAGGAGTTTCTAATTATTCCATAATACTTAGACCTTTCCATTTCTTACTAAGGGATATATCTAGAGAATGCTACATATTATATGTGCATGACCCATAAAGAATTGGGAGGAATTGAGATAAGCCTTCCTCCAAAATATTTTCCCATATCTTAGAGTATACAATTGGGACGAGAAATAAATACCTTTTCACAAAAAGAGGAAGAGTATTATATGAAGCTTGGAAGCGTTTCAACATGCTTAAATTCATGTCCTCCACATGGATTTAACAAATGTTGATCACAAAAACCTTCTACATTGGAATTCTTGACACAAATAAGGTGATGATAGATGTATCCACCAGATGCGACTTGATGAATGAAGGAGTATAAGATGCCTTCTCCCTTCTTGACGATAAGGCTCAAAACAAATACCAATGGTCCGATGAAAGATCTCCTCTCAAAATTGGGAACAAGTATCATGTTAATTTTTTGAATAAAATTTCTTTTATGATTCAAAATTTATATCATAAAACTAATAACATAGGTGGGAAGAGTGTTGTATTTAATCTTGAACTTAATGAATGTAATAGTATTTTTAGTCAAATGACTTCCACTCGCCCAAAAAAAAAATCTTAGAACAAAATATCATGAAGAAATTAAATGAAATTGAATCTAGAATGAAAATATTAAAACAACACAACTCTTCCGTCCCTAATCCCCGAGAAAACCCAATACACATTATCTCCCAAATAACTGGAAAAAAAATAATTAAAGGGACCAAATAGTAAAGAAATGAAAAAGAGTGATAATGTGGAAAATGTAAAAATTCAACCAACTAATGAGAGGTTAGAAGAGAAAAGGGAAATAATAAATTTAAACTCGACTAACCTATTGAAAAATATAGTTGTGAATGATTCTTGTTGTATGATTGATTTAGTTGATAATGGTTTAAAGAAAAGTTCTATATGTTCATCATAATAGATGAGTTGGAGTTGAACCAATTAAAAGGTAACATTTATGAAGAAATTGATAAAAATGATTATGTGCATAACAAGTCATTGGATGAAAAGCCTACGTTGAGAGATAGAAAGGAGGAAGAAATAAACAAGAAAATCGATCCTTTAAAGTTTTAGCCTTCAAGTGTATAACATTATTGATGACAAAACATCATATGATATTTTTGGCTTTGTTTTTAGTACTTTTGTTTGAATTTGACGAAAAATAAGATGAGAATTAGAGGAGTTGTCATTAGTTTGAGGAACATATTGTATTGTTTTCATTTGAGTCATTGTTATTCACTTTTATCTTAAATCATGCAACTCCATAGGTATTTTGAGTGTTTTGTAGTGAGAAATCATGTAAATCGACAAATCAAGACATCACAGGAAGGATCGTAGATTGAATATCGATGGTTCTTAAAAGGTTTTTAAATACAATCGAAAGTGAAGAATATTCATTTCTATTTCTAGCTCCTAGGAGTTTCTAAACGTAAGACGATAAAAAAAAGGGACGAAAACGCAATATTTTGCACACAGGGGCTTCCTCATGCGCCTCTTGCACACATGCCATGCGCCACTAGCGCATCTCCATCTTCCTTTTTTTTTTCTCTAGGGTATGTATTTCTATTGTTTTGTTATGATGTTTGTTGCCATGAGCAACTAAACCTCTTTGAATAGGGTTCTAAGATGAACCCCTTCTTTTTTGTTGGATTCAATTAATAAAGTTTTCATTCAGTTATGTTTTTCTTGTGTTCGATTTAAATTCATTCTTGTCTGTTCTTAATGCTTTTTCAATTGAAAATCCACATTGGTAATCTTCAAAATTGATCCGTAGATGAAAAGTAGGATTGACACCCCAAAATTCTTTATCCGAACTTGACAGTACCAATTACTTCTTTCTCAATTATGTTATTGAAATTTAAGTTGAAATCTAGGGTTTTCTACTCTCTTCTTTGTGGAACGACGCAATTTAACTAGGTTAACTCGTAACATACGTTTCTGTAAGATCTTTAATAGAGTTTTTAATACTAGTTTCATAAATCATCAGTAGACACCACCTAACTGATTGTTTTCTAAGTTAATTCCACCAAATACGGAAAAAGGAGTTTAAGGATTACCTAATTATCATTAATCATCTGAATCACAAACCTAATCTCACATTGGCAAGACAACTAGACCCTGCAAACCTATTCAATCTTTTTTAATTTCAGTCTTTAAAATAAGTTTTGCTAATTGCTAAGTTGAATAACAATTCCTGTGGAGAACGATAAAATTACTACTTTATTACTTGTTACGATTTGGTGCACTTGCCAATTTCATCCATCATCTATAAAAGTAATTCTACATGAGGGTGGTATGGTCCAATCAAAGTCCATATGAGTTTACATTTGAATTTGTGAAAATTAGAAGTAAGGACTAATGTCATAATTATTAGAAATGTATTGTGGAGGCACTATGGAACTAAAAACTTTGTTAGAGAGGAGAAAAATTCAATCAACATGAAGACAAGTTGTATGTTTCATCCATCCTAACTTGTGAGCGAAAACAAAGATTGAACTAAATATCTTAAACAATCGCTTTGTGGGAGGCACACCACACTTTTTATTTGCTATTAAATTTGTCTTGTAGCTTTTAATAGTTGTGTGAAGGTAAATTCAAAGGGAAAACTGAAGAAATGGAGGCCGAAACACCTATAAAACCAAGACCGACACAAACCAAAAAAGAATTTACGGCTGGCCATAATGGTTGGCTATGGCCATAATCTTCGAAGCAATGGAGTAAATGATAAAGAATTAGTGAGAAACATACAATTTATGAAGACTTCATTGTCAAAAGATGAAATGGACTTAGTCGAATGTCTCTTCAATGAATCACTAATGGGAAATTAATTTGTAACACTTCAGAAGTGTTGGCAAAGGAACCAATATTGTCACCATAGAGTGATCTCAGGAGCTAAAAAATCAAAAGTGTTGAAAGCAGAGTCTGTTACGGCTGGCCTTAATGGATATTACGATCGTAACATGCTCTATCACTAATTTGGTTGTTTTTCTTTTGTGTATTCCAATATTCTTGTGCAATTAGATGCACTTAAGTCTAACGTGTATTAAATAACACGATATTAAGGACCCCTATAACTATAAAAGGCATGTAATCTAAGATTTTTTTTTATAAAATGTAATCTAAGATTTACTCACCAAGTTACATATTAGAAAACTCATAATATTTTTGTTATTTCAATAAATTATTTTAGTTTTGCTTCTTGTTTTTTTTTTTTATATACTTTTCATTAGATACCTCATCCTTATGATAAGTGACTAGTTTCCTTAGTCTTTGGGTCCTGGAAAGTAGCCATATCACAAGCTTTACACAATCCTAATTTCTTTCGTTTGTTAACCTATGCAATATCCCAATCTAAACTTATCATTCTCCAAAACGAATTATGGTATAATTTTTAAAACTTGGTTAGTCAAGATAAAGTGATATAAGCACAACAAGATCAAACAATCATTAATTGATGTTATCAACGAGGTAACAAAATTTGAAGTGGATAATAGAAGGTTTGAAAGATCTTAGAACCATAATATACTAAAATCTTAGTAAACGATTCAGGGACCTAAAAGTGAAGTAGTTGTTGGACTTATAAGGTTAGACAGAGGATTCCAAGCATGACAATAGCCTAGGAACATTTGGCATGTTAATGAATATTCTTGTGTAATGGGTCACACCAACAAGGTAGCCATGAGAATAGAAATTTCATGTTGGTCAGACACTTTTTATTGTTAGAAATAGAATATTGATATAAAAGAGAATATTTTGTTGGAACAAAGGGTGTTTCTCTAAATCACCTCTTAAGTTTTGATAATAACAAGGTATTAAAAATCATCAATTGGACTTGCTAAACAATTTGTTCAAGTGTACAGGATTCATAATCAAAGTGCTATTCATAAAGATTCTGATTGAACAAGTTCAAGAGCAAAGGAATTTTATTCGAAGCTTAAAGCGTCTGGAAGAATGCATCTGAAGAAATGCGTCTGAAGAAGTGCATCTGAAGAAATGAGTCTGAAGAAGAGCTCTTGAAGACACGTCATCAGAAGCAAGGTCATCAGAAGCAATGGTCATCAGAAGCACCTCTGCAGAAGCTACTTCACCAGAGTTGACAAAGTACGATGTACGAAGTGTACAACCACGAACTCTGCAACCACCATCTCTGCAACTTTGTCTCTACATCAAGACAAGATTAACAGTAACATTGCTACAGACATTGTTTCTCTTCAAATGGAATGGATTTGAAATTAGTTCTTCAAAGGAAAAATATCAAATCAGGCAAAATATCAATGGTGAAGAATCAAAGCTTCAAGCAAGACAAGTTGATGTAACGGCTAAATTCTCAACGTCTCTCAAATCCTCTATAAATAGGGATGAAGACTTAGAGAATAAAAATGATCTAGATATTCACAAGAAAAAGGTCAATACTCTGTGCAAAACGTCGTATACAAAACATCAACAACTTAGAGAATTCTTTCAATTGTTCATATCTTAGAATTCTTAAGTGTCTAGAAAAACAGAGTCTGTTCTGTTTCGTATTGTATTGTGAATACCTCTGATTGT
>Ga0315915_1009875_pt1 | contig 10713 bp, 11 predicted proteins | sample MpolbnodulesMG_FD_207738 | JGI IMG/M metagenome (GOLD analysis project Ga0315915, IMG submission 207738) | Medicago polymorpha root nodule microbial communities from Los Angeles, California, United States - branched nodules | ecosystem: Host-associated > Plants > Roots > Nodule | place: USA... | reverse complement strand
ACTCCAAGAGACTTCCTTTGCTCAATCACAACTGAAAGAGACTTCTCTTAACAATTACAAATAATTGAATAAGGTTTTGAATACTTGATATACAATCAGAGGTATTCATAAAACAATACGAACAGAAAAGACTTTATTTTTCTAGACACTTGAGAATTCTAAGATATGACTATTGTAAGATTCTCTAAGTTGTTGATGTGTTTGCGACGTTTTGCACAAAGAGTATTGGCCTTTTGCTTGTTGTGTTGTTTGGTTTTTTTTATTCTTCAAGCCTTTATCCCTATATATAGAGGATTTGAGAGACGTTGAAAATTAGCCGTTACATCAACTTGTCTTTCTTGAAGCTTTGATTCTTCACCATTGATCATTTGCCTGAATTGATAATTGTCCTATGAAGAACTAATTTCAAATCCATTCCATTTGAAACGGAACAATGTCTGCAGCAATATTACTGTTATTCTTGTCTTGATGTAGAGACAAGTTGCAGAGATGTTGGTTGCAGAGGCGTGCGCAGAGTTAATGGTTGTACACTTCGTACACTGTACTTTGTCAACTCTGGTGAGGTGGCTTCTGATGAGATGCTTCTGATAACCTTGCTTCTGATGACCTTGCTTCTGATGACGTGTCTTCAGGAGCGCTTTCTTTTGACTCGTTTCTTCAGACGCATTTCTTCAGACGCATTCTTTCAAACGCTCTTAGCTTCAATAAAATTTCTTTTGCTCTTTGACTTGTTCATTCAGAATCTTTATGAATAGTACTTTGATTATGATCCTGTACACTTGAACAAATGTTTAGCATATCCAATTGATAATTTTTAATACCTTGTTATCATCAAAACTCAAGAGGTGATTTTGCGAAACACCCTTTGTTCCAACAATATTTCCCAAATTTAAATCCCTTATTTAAAATTTCCATAAACAACAAATAAAAATACTGTACACAGATAATGGTGGCGAATACATTGATCTTCGCCCTTTTCTAAGCAATCGTTGTATAAGTTATCACACCGCTCCACCCCACACACCTGAACATAATGGAATTTCAGAACGCCATAATCGTCACATTGCTAAGACTGGTCTCGCCCTTCTCCATCACTCTGGCTACCCCTCACCTATTGGCCTCACGTCATGACTACTGCAGCCTACCTTACAAATTGCCTCCCCACTCCCATTCTTGGGTACCAATCACCCTATTTCAAGTTGCACAACATTAGCTCGGACTTTCATAAATTAAAATGTTTTGGATGTTTGTGTTTTCCCTGGATTAAGCCATATGATAACCATAAACTTGCACCAAAGTCTGCTACGTGTATTTTTGTAGGTTACTCTACTGATCAACATGCATACTTGTGTCTCGATCCCACAACAGGCAAGATTTACACCTCTCTTCATGTACCAGAATTTTCGTTTAGCTCCCTTGCAACTCAAACACAGGCACTCGCCCCAGATTTGACGCTCGCTTCGTGAAACAAAAACAAGCTCACTCAAATCATTCAAAATCCCGCAACTCCAATCCCAAATGAACTCGCCCAGATCACTCGCCCGTCTATGCCCTCACGACCAATGCCTAATGACCTCACCCACACCACTTAACAACAGTCGCCCTCCTCACAAACTTCTAGTGAGCTCGACCAACCCACTCAAACATCTTCACCCTTTTCACCAAACTCCAATGAGATCGCCCAAAAAATTCAAATGCCCTCGCCCACATCCCTAACATAAAATGAATTGGCCCACATCACTACATCGCTAACGCCTCCACCACCGCCCCCACCCACTGCTCGCCCACACAAAACAAGTCATCCTACCTCGGTGGGATAATCACCCGTTCTCAAAACAACATTATTAAACCCATCAAAAAGCTTAACCTTCATGTTCGCCCCTTATGTCCCATCGAAACCAGATATATCACTCAAGCCCTTCGTGACCCTGAATGGTGCTCGGAAATGCAAGCTGAATTTGATGCCTTACACAAAAATAACACCTGGGATCTTGTTAACCGGTCCTCTGCTCATAATTTGGTTGGGTGTAAATGGGTTTTTCGTATCAAATGAAATCCGGATTGCTGCATTGATCGTTACAAGGCACGACTAGTCACCAAAGGATTTCATCAACGCCCTGGTTGTGACTACACGACTAGTCCCTTCCTACTATCCCTTGGCTTCGTCAACTCCACTGTTGATGCCTCTTTATTCATCCACCACAAACCAGGTGTTAAACTATACTTATTAGTATATGTTGATGATATCATTGTCACCGAGAGTTCTCCTGCAGAGGTGTACACACTCATCGCCACATTTGCTGCTCGCTTTTCTTTGAAAGACCTTGAATGTCTTAATTATTTATTAGGGATCGAAGTGATTCCTTCTACTGCGGGTATATTCCTTTCCCACATGAAATATATTAGTGATTTATTACATAAATTAGACATGGCAGATATGAAACCAACATCCACTCCATTGTCTGCCACAGATAAGTTACTCAAGGATTCCAGCGATCTCCTACCGTCCTCAACCGAGTATAGAGAGCTCGTTGGAAGCCTCCAATACTTGAGCTTTACTCACCCAGACAATGCCTTTAGAACAAACAAACTCGCCCAATTCATGCAGAACCCCAGAACGACGCATTGGACTGCACTCAAAAGAGTGCTCAGATACTTGGCAAGTTCCTGTAATGGCGTCTTAATCTCGACGACTGCCCCACTAAATCTCCACGCCTACTCAGATGCGGACTGGGAAGGCGACAAGGATGATTATATCTCCACCACTGGTTATCTGTTATATCTTGGCAGCACACCCATCTCTTGGAACTCTCGAAAATAACGTTATGTGAAGTAGATAAAATAGTCACAAGAAAGAGGGGGTTTGAATTGTGACCCTTTAAAAATTAAACCTGTAGCTTAAAAGTTATTCTCAAGTTGTAAACTTGGAATAGTTAAGTTAATAGACAGACTTCAGAACGTTCTGAAGTGTTAGTGCAAAAACAGTTTAAATAATTAAATGTCTATGTGTGTGTTGTGTTTACTGAAAGTAAAGAGAAGAAAAGAAGAACACACAAAAATTTATAGTGGTTCACCCAATGTGGGTTAGTCCACTCCTCACAATCTTGTGAGATTTTCCACTATGATGCTTGAGATAACTTCTCAAATCCTGCACCTTACAACCTTGTTCCCCTAAACAATTACAACAACTGTATTCTCTAAGCCTCAGCAGGCTTACACATTTCTTGCTAAGTTACCCACTTAGACTATACACCTTTATGCTCAAGCTAACACTTTAGTACCCCTAAAGCTAGATGAGACTTTACAATTTGTTTGTGAGTTTGTATGATTGAAATCAGACAAGAGAAGAATGGAGGGAGATATTTATCGTTAAAAAGATAAGAGAAATATTGATGCACATGTTTAAAGACTTCTTGGAATCTTTGTGAGATCAAAGTATTTAGGTAAAGCTTCAAACACTCTTATGTTGTTTTCTTGTATACTTTGCAAATGTGTGTGTTATGCTGAGGTCTTGATCTTTATTTATAGAGTTCTTGACCTTTTGTAGTCGTTGGAGTGTGACCAATAGTCTTGTGCCACGTGTCCTGGGACCCACCAACTTTTACTTAAAATTTTGGGCAAACTGAAATACTTCAGAATGTTGTTGTGTTCATCCTGATCTTCATCTGGGTTCATCTGGGCTTTATCAGATGAATATCACATGAATTTCTGGGTTGTACTATGAAGATTGTTCTTGTACGACTTCAGAATGTTGTTAGATCAGATCTTCTTTGAAATCTGTCTTGTAACATGTGCAGGATATCAAAAAGTGGAACTGTCACTTCAAGTCCATGCTTTAGGGGGTTTGGTTAGCTTTGTACAGTACCAATTCCCTTATGTGTCGAACGCCTGTTGAATCAGACTTGATCTTGCTTTTGGATTTTCTTTTTACTTCCCAACCACTGTACTGTTCATGTCAAAAAAAGCATGGAGCAGGATCGAACTTTCTGAACTCAGGGGACTTCAGAATGTTCGTTTTGTTTCACTTAGGATGATTTGTAAGACTCTTATTTGATGTAATCAAATCCTAATAGCGAAACATCAATGAAGTGCAGTATGGAAAACATCTAGGATGATATTCTTAATGGAATATTCCTAATGTTTTGTACTTCAAATGATCATAGTCTTGAATGAATATTGAAGATGCCCTTTTTGACTTTAATCAAATAAATGCCTTTATTCCATGATTGATCTTAGTCAATGTACTATACTGGGCTTTTGTTTATGTCACGTGAACCTTGCATGTTCTTCATTTGGTTCATGAATTTCTGGGCTTGGTTTTTGATGTTCATCAGAACAACCTTCTGAACTCTTTTAACTTTCTAAACTCTGACTGAGTTCTTTAAGTCCTTTGATTTCTTGTATGTTGGTATGAATTAAAATTTGTTCCTGTCTTAGTTAAACACTCAAGAGCACAAGTTAAATACCAAGAAATTAATCAAAGTCCATTAATTCCTTAATCATCAAGGTTTGTTATCTTTAAAATTAATTAGGGATTTTGCCTCAACATTATGTTGCTCAATCGTCCACAGAAACAGAATATAAAGCCTTGGCTGACACGACGAGTGAGCCTCAACATTATATGTTTCACTGAACTTGGCCACACTCCAACAACCAATTCAGTCATCTATTGTGACAACCTCGGTGCTACCCACCTTAGTGCTAATCTTGTATTTCACTCTTGTATGAAACATATAGCCTTAGTCTATCATTTTGTTCGAGAAAATGTTCAACATGATCAACTTGCTGATATTATAACCAAACCCCTGCTTCGTCCTAGGTTCGATTACTTATGGTCCAAGTTACATCTCTCTTTCAGACCATACAACTTGCGGCAGGATATCAATAATAATAATTAGAACATAACTCCCTTTAATTATTATGTCCCACATCAGATAATATGAAGAAATATGCAAAGGCTTGACCATATAAATAAAAGTCTTGTGTGTTAGTATTACTTGCACCAATAGTTAGTGGGTTTTGCTATAACTAGTGTTACCTCTACTATTCAATATTGTAATATGTAATTATCAATTACATTATACAATTCCTTTCTTTCTATACTTTATATTTTTAACTAGATATATTATTGTATTTTAAATTCCATTAATTAGAAGCCAAAGAATTGAAGTTTATTAAAAAATATACAAATTATTGACGTTGTATTTGATTCTGACATTGCCAAAGTTTCGGATTGTTGAATGTATATACGTGTTTGTACACTCTCATCATTTAAATTAGATTTTGAACTTGATACTTGATCCCATTTATTATGACATCAAAGTTGGATTAATAACCATGATGTAAGAATTTGATCCAAGAACCATACTAGGCGTGAAAATGAGTATTGAAGTTATATTGAAATCTCACATAGTCAAGGTTCTTTGACAGCTTGGTGTATATATGCTATCAGACACCTCCATCTTATGTGTTATTCGCTTTGTTCTTTATTACTTTTGTAGCAAGTGTGAGTTAGATTTCCTAAGTTCCTTTGAAAAATGGTGTTGAACAATATAAAAGTAAGATGGTTCATAAACTCAATGCCTTTAGGTTTTGTGTTAATATATGGTGTCCAACTCACTTGTGTGGTTGTTCTTGGTTGCCACGATATGGACGATCCCTCGTACTCCCAGTGAACTAACAATGCTATCAAAATAGATGGTTCAACAAAGGGTTCAATTAGCTCCGTGTGTCGAAAGTCTTCCTTAAAGTTGGGGGCAAGCGGCGTGTCTCGTTGATGTAGTGTGTGTCAACGACGGTGCAAGTACAAGTGTTTTGTAGCAAGTGTGAGTTAGAAGTTCTAAATCACTTGGAAAAGTGAGTGTTGAGCAAATATGTTGTACAATACATAGGTGAGAGGACTCATAAACTTAATGCTTTAAGATTGTAGGTTAAGATGATGTGTCCAACTCATTTATCTGGTTGATCTTAATCCAATGCGGATGATCCTCGGACACCCCTCTCGTTACCCAACATTATCCAACACTTTTGTAGAGAATTTTTTCCTATTTACTTCTCATTTTCAAAGTTGAATACAACATTTTTTGTGTCAATATTACTTTTAAATATTTATTGCAAGGAAATAAATAAATGAAATAAAATAAAAAATATTGACGAATTTGTAGAAAAAAGACAAATAATGGCAAAACGTAACAAAGTTTATTGGTTCTGTTGGCCGTATGTATAAAAAGTCAAAAATCATAAGTTGACATCCAAATATTTAACAAAAACTACTTTTGTACACCATAAATATTGCTATTAATGCCTTATTACCATAAATATTCTTTCAAAAAAAAAAATCCACAAAATGATCAACTGTTCAAGAGAACCTCCATTCAATTTTTGTATGAAACAATTTTTTATCATATACTTACCTTGAGACCAAACTCTAGATTACTTTTTTTCTTTTTTGAGGAAAAAACTCTAGATTATAGAGGGCTTTTTTCATGAGAATTGAAACGTTAACATCAAAAAAATGTCTTATTACTTAATGAATACTTATCGTCTTATTTATAGGGGACCAAATATGCAAAATGGTAAAGATAGGGGATCAAAATTGCAATGAAGTTCCATTTCAAACTTTGTTTTTTTTATTTAAACTCGGTATTCAGCTCAGGGACCGACTAATCCGAGAGGTACAATCCCACCTTCCACTTGTGGAACTCCATTTAAAGCTAGAGACAAATCCACCTAAATCGACACCAGAAGAAATCGAATCTAAGACCTTGAACGAAACGCAATCCAAAGTCCGAAGTTTGTTTCTTATCTTTCGCATACAGAAAAATGTCATACAATCTAAATTATATAAATTAACTTTCTATATCTCTAAAGAAGCACCTTTGTAATTTTATCATTTGTTTCCTGTGATGTACCTGTTTCAGCTCAATGAAATCTGGATTTCATCACAACCCGTCTATAATTTAGACAAAACAAGGGCAAACTAAACGCCCCTCTTATACATGTAATCATATTTTGGCTAGTGTTCACTTAACCCATAATACTTAAATTAATCTGAATATACCTATTAGTTTTAAACATGCTCTCATCTTGAAATTCCTTCCACATGAAAAAGTAGTATACTTCTCTAGATGTTAACTGTTGTTGGAGAGACTTTGAATATTTACTAAGATTATCACTGACATACAGTATTACACAAAGTGCTTAAAATAGGCTTAATACACAGAATTAGTAGTATATGTTACTTCAAGAATAAGTAATGTCACAACAAAAATTACAACAATATTAGTAATGGTAACCAATGTAGAGCTATAAACACTTACGTTATAAGCGCTTAATTAAATTGTTTATCCAATAATCAATAAAATTCGAGTACAAATCAAAAGGAAGACACTTCAGTCCGGTAAAAGAACATGCCAGAAGTACCACCATTTGGAATTAGTGCTAGCTTCACAACACTAGCAGCACCTTCTTCAACAGTTAACAAACCGTTATTGGCGGTTATATCTGTTACGGTATAACCAGGGCAAACACTATTGATGCATATAGTAGGAAAACTCTTAGCAAGAATTCTTGTATATGCATTCATAGCAGTTTTAGAGATGATATAAGCTCCTAAAGTCCTAGGCCAGCCATTCTCATAATCTAATGAACCTTCTTTGAAATCTTGTAGAAATATCTTCAGTACTTCATCTACTTTCTCTTCTGTAAGGTTATCTGCATCACTGAAGAAGCTTTTTGGCCATCCATTTGGTATACTCTGGATTTGACATGAATAAGTAATAAGATTTCATGCAAATTAAAAGAGAAAATTACGAGATAATGATAAAGCAGGTGATGGAGATCAGGCCGCTCATATTACATATTCACATAGTTTCTCGCGATAGTCAATATCGACCATTGGTTTCTCGCGTCCATTAATAATACCACATAGTTTCTCGCGATAGTCAATCTCGACCATTGGTTTGCGATCAGTATGCTCATATTTTACATATTCACTATATCATTTTTAAATGATCTTGACCATTGATTTAGATAGGACGACAAGATCAGTAACCCTACGGAAATTTCATTTTAGTGTTCTTGATTTTGTCGTGATGAAATTTGATTTTTGTTAAAAGTAAATTGAACAATAAATTGACTGTAAAAATCATGTTTGTAGGTAAAAACTATGAATCATTATTTTAAGTTAGAATCAATTCTAGAGGCAAAATCAATTGTAGTCAGAAACTCTCAAACATACCATAATTAATTATTTGTCTTCAGAATCACTTTTAAGGTTTAATTCTTCCATAAGGGAATCCAAAGATACACTTATTAAGGCAAGGAGTAAAATAATCTACCTCTAACTGCCCCAAAGTGGATGAGACATTCACAATTCTTGGTGAATCAGATAACTGAAGGAGGGGTAGAAGTGATTCAGTAGTTATTTTTGCTCCATAATAATTTGTTTGCAAGCATTCTTTAGCTAACTCATATGTTTGACTCAATGCCTTTCTTCTATTATCATCAGACAATGCCTGCAAAGGATAACTCATCAATACTCAAACCTATTATAGTTGTTTTTAATCTCCTAACAATATACCATGTCTTTTTTGTTGACAAAATAATATACTAAGCCAACAATAGAAACTTTCGTTTCATTATCGAGAATAAAATATAACTAAATTAATAGAAATTTAGAGGGTATGTTAACGTCAAAATTTGGGTTGGACCAAACTCAGTCTTATAAAACTGACTTGTAACATAATGAATGTTCCACTTATAAAGATATGTTCAGGTCTTGTCTCATTGACCTTATTAGTTGGATCTAATTCAACCATAAAAGTGAGGTGAGTACTGCTCTCACTTATTATGTTTAGGCCTTATCTCTTTCAACATGGGCCTCATAATGCTTAGTAAAATTAATGACGATCAAGAACAATTTTGTATTTACCCCACGATTGTAGATAGCCAGGTTAAACAACTGTTTGTCTTTAATTATGGTTCCAATAATCCCTGCATTGTTAACCTGGAATGAACAACTTTTGTTAATTTAATATGCATATATAGAAATTTTATCATCATAAGTTATGGTTGTCAAAATCGGGATTTTGCATCAGGTCGAAAGGGGATAGCAAAATCGAAAATTGTAAAATCGCAATCAAAATTAAAGGATTCTACCAAAATGACTTAAAGTTAAAGCCTAGATGGTACATCAAATCACACACACGAATTCTGTGGATCATCCCCCCCCATTATATCAACACCATCATCATCAATCTCATCATTTTCTCCATCATCATCACCACCACTCGCATCACTTCCATTTCACCTTCATTGTCTCTTTCTTACTGAATAAAATAAGAGCATGACGAAGACGATGACAAATGATGGTAACGAAATGGAAACGATTGAAATCAATATCAAAACTGACCCGTATCAAAAATTGCATATAATCCTTCAAAATCGTGTGTAAACTTGCGATTTTGCAGCGGTTTCACGATTTCATGCATTTTTGCTGCAATCTTACCACAATTTTGCATGTTTTTCGATTCTGCTATAACTGGATATTGATAAAAGAAAAACATCTATCAAGTTGATTTAATGGCAACTTATGTTTGTTTGCTACAAAATATAACAAAATTTAACAAGTAGCAAAACCAAATACATATTTCAAGAATTTGGAATATTAATTGAACAAACACAGAGTTAGTGTAGAGAATGATAAAAAAAACTATGATAATTGCAAGAATTATAAATTATTAGAAGACTAATAAAATAATGGCTAACAAGGACAAGTATGAAACATGCATGTAGAACAACAAAACAAAACAAGGAACAACAAAATATGCAAGCAAAGCTATAAGCGACCGCGATTATAGTGAAGATTTCTCACATTTGTTGTGGTTGCACCACTACTAAAAAAACAAAAATTAGTGAGAGATATTTAGTGAGGAAAAACGTGAAATCCCTCTCTAATTCCGTTACTAAATTTTGCGACCAAGGAATTTGTGAGGAATTTCATTTTTTCTGTCACTAATTTCCCTCGCTAATTTTGCTTTTTCTAGTAGTGCACATCGCAGATCATCTGAACAAGATAATACGACTCATATTTCAATTGTGTTATTTAACTCAAAATACACTATCGAAATATGAGCCGTCCAATATCTTATCAGATGGTCTATATTCACAACTACCATAAATGCGGAAAAAATCATACCAGAATATCAAGTTTGCCAAATTGTGATTTGACAAAATGTGCAAGAGTAGCTACACTTGCATCATCAGCCACATCTAGTTGATGAAATACAACAAAATCAGATAAACCAGATGCTTTAAGTGTTTCTAATGCATGAAGACCTCTTTTGGCATCTCTTGCTGTAAGCACCACTTTGATTCCAGCTGAAGCTAGCTGCTTAACTATCTCAAATCCAATTCCTTTGTTTGCTCCAGTCACCACTGCATACCTGAGAAACTCAACCCAACACCAAAAGGACAAAAAAAGTGAAAAATGAAAATTAATGGGTGATGAAAAATATAACAATAATTTAATGGCATTGAAATATATTATAATGACAGGTCACATGATTCTAATGTTACCTTTTTGCAGTTTCTCCCATCTTAATTTTCAATTTTGAAGTTGGAAATGTGAATGGAGTGTTGTGAACAATGAAAAGAAAAATTTGAAATTTGAATGGAATAACAATGAAAAGAAAAACAAGCACCCACCACGTA
>Ga0315915_1009872_pt1 | contig 10715 bp, 7 predicted proteins | sample MpolbnodulesMG_FD_207738 | JGI IMG/M metagenome (GOLD analysis project Ga0315915, IMG submission 207738) | Medicago polymorpha root nodule microbial communities from Los Angeles, California, United States - branched nodules | ecosystem: Host-associated > Plants > Roots > Nodule | place: USA... | reverse complement strand
CCTTCAAAGACAGAAAGAGAACTGATTCATTCTTCAAATCCATTGTTGCAATAAATAAATAAATTGTTGAACCTACTTTAATTGAATAATCTCTTCCTTTTCCCTCTCTTTTAAAATTACTCATTTACCCTTCATCCCTACCCTTCTACCTCCACTGTCCTCCAACAACAACAATAACAACGACCAGATCCATTTTCTGACTCTCTCCACGTTCCCCCCTCTTTTTTATTTAACTCAAACACGCCCACTTCACTTTTAATTTCTCTCTTTTCAATTCAATTCTAGTAACCCTAAACCCCCAATTTTCACAAACCCTAGAATCTCCAATCTCCAATTCTCCTTAGATCCTCTTCCTTCCTATCGAATTTTCCAATAATTTCAACGCCGTTGACCACACTCGAGGTTTATCCCAATACCCATTTCATAAAGTTCCGTTTTTTTTCATCTGGGTGGTTTTTTTTTATTCACGCACCCTAGGAATGTTGGGCACTGCTATGAACTTTTCGCGCGGTCGTGGTGAGGATCGGTTTTATAATCCACCGCAAGCTCGCAGGGCGTTACATACAGCAGAGAATGATAGAATTCGTAGAGCTCACAGCGATGTTACACCGAGTCGGTCTTCGTCGGTGGTAAGAGAAAAATCGGTGGATTCGGTTGAGAAGAAATTAGAGAACCGGGTTGGGTCTGAAGAGACCAAGAAAGTAGTTGCAGTTCCGTCGTGTGAACCGGAGGTTAAGCGGTTGAGTAATTTGGAACGGTTTTTGGAATCAATTACACCTTCTGTTCCTGCTCAGCATCTCTCTAAGGTTGTTTTTCTTTTTTTGGTGATTTTGTTACTTGGGCTAGTTGTTTTATTTAAAGGTTTTCTTTATTAACTTGGTTAGTGATGCAACCGTTTTTGTTTGTTAATTTAGTTAATTTAGTTGTTTGAGTAACTGAGAATTTGTTACTGGGGCAAAATGTGTTTATAAATTATGAAAAGATCATAGAAATAATGCAGAGGAGGAAGCAAAACAATACACGTAGCACGTGGATATCAAATTTTAATTTTAGTATAAAAACATAAAGTTAAGCGTTTTGCTAAGGTGTAACGGGCACACAAGAATTTGAGTAATCAAGGAAAGAAAAAACACGAGGGCTTTGAATCACTAGCTGGCAGCTTCTATATGCAGAGTCAGACCAGTTTTCATGGTTGTAACGTGTTTTCGGTTTTGATTCATCTTGGATTCAAGCAGCGAATGGTCAACGCAAACTGGGTTTTACATATGAGCGAGAAATAGAAAGTATATATTGAAGTTTTTACTGAAGAGAATCGTATTTAATGCATTATTAAATGTTAGTTAAAAGCTTTCAAACACAAGCGACACTTGCCTAAGTTAATCTGAAATCAAAATGAATGTAACAACACAATCTCGTAATAAAAAAAATAACCGTTAATGTAAGCATGAGTCATTTACTTGATTATTGCCGTATTTTTTCTGCATTTTAAAAAGCAAGGGGGAATTATCAAATGCCGGTAGAAATATTAAGTGTGCGACATGACACCCAGTTGAATGTGTTTCCCTGGAAGCAAATGTTCAATAGAAAATATTAATGACATTTTTATGAGTTTCTTTAAAAGAAACTGTGACTAGGAAACTGAACTGTACAGTTTTTTTTTTTTTTGAGCAATGAACTGTACAGTTATAAATGTGAAAACTTGTGTTTTTTATTCTTTTTTATTGCGATTGGATATTGCAGAGGTCTGCGAGAAGCTTCAGGACGTGCAATGAGGAAGTTCCGCCTTACTTTGTTCTTGGTGATTTGTGGGAATCGTTCAGGGAATGGAGTGCTTACGGTGCTGGAGTGCCGCTTGTACTAAATGACAAAGACAGTGTTGTTCAATACTACGTTCCTTATCTATCTGGAATTCAAATTTATGTCCAGTCTGCCAAGCCACCTGTAAAGTCAAGGTATATTTGCTTATTTCGGCCCTGATTGGAAGATATATTTGTCGTGGCTATTCATTCTATAGGGTGCAAATCGAAATTCTAAATGTAATCAAATAATAGGGCAGTTTTGTGTCTGTACATTGCAAATCTTGTTGCAAGGTGTATGTTACAGGATTAATTTAATTCTACTCTCATTTTTTTTTTGACAGAATGTTCTACTTTCCTTTAGATGTTGATCTTTACTGCGCACTAGTATACCGGCCTACTTTATTTGACTTTTTTTTTTTTTTTAAAATAACAGTTACCTACTGTTTTGTTTTTTTGTTCTTAAATTTTTTTATGTGCATAGTGACCATAATGCCTTTGTTCCCAGAGAATTGTGTAACAATATTAATAGATTATATTTTGTTATTCCGTAGGCAACTAGGCGAGGACAGTGACAGTGATTTCAGGGACTCAAGTAGTGATGGTAGCAGTGATTGTGAGCCTGTTAGAGGATATAGGGAACAAAGGAATCTTCCCCATCTCTCGGATGAGGTATCTCATTGGATGGGTAGATTATCGGTGAGAAATCAGCATACTCCCCGGCAAGACGGCTTTTCTAGTGATGATGGTGAATCTGTCAATTCTCAGGGCTACTTGCTATTTGAGTATCTTGAACGGGACCCTCCTTACGGCCGCGAACCTTTGGCTGATAAGGTGTGCTTACTTAGGACTCTACCTTGCTACATTCTTGCCTTCCTCCTCAGTATTACTGGAATAGAGTTTTGGCCGTGTGTCATTTCTATTTCTTATTTGTTTAGCTTTTAATTATAATTTTTTGTGGTGGATAGATAATGGACCTTGCTTTTCGTTTCCCTCAACTTCTGACACTTAGAAGTTGTGATATACTATCATCAAGTTGGATATCTGTAGCATGGTATTCTACTCTTCTTTATTTATGTGCTTTGACATTAAAGTATTCTACTTACTCGTGCACATGGGACTGACCTGTTCTATGTTCTACTTGTAGGTATCCAATTTACAGAATCCCAATGGGTCCAACATTAAAAGATCTTGATGCTTGCTTTCTGACATACCATTCTCTTTATACACCTTTGGGAGGTAGGGTGGATTTTCCTTCATTTTAGCTGTTGGATTTTGCTTTATAACAATAGTATAACTGAGATACAATTACACATCAGTTTATTACTTTAGACGATTTCTTTGATATAAATGAATGAATTTCATGCTAAATGGAGAAGATCCTAACTCATGATTAACATTGTTGTGTAAGGCTTTTAGCATTAAATAGTTTGTGCTATGATACCTATGCTATGCAGACTGTAATGTTATTTTAGAACCCCTCTTTATTCTATGGTTAGGATGTATAGTGTTTACTGATGTCTCTATTGAATAGTTTTGTTCCACGACCTTCCTTTCTTTAGTTTGCAAGCAACTGTGTATAAGACTAATAATGTCTAGGAACCTGGTCATCGTTATTATTCTCATTGTTTTGTCCTTCCATATTTTGATGTTTTAGCGAGTCCCACAATGCGTCATCATTGCTTTCAATATTAAATATCATTCACCTAGATAACCTTTTTTTTGTTAATCAAAGTCATGTTTCAAGTTTTGGAAAACATGCTGTTTTTGCTCCAGCTGTTTGAAATTATGAAAATCGGACTATTTCAATTTTCAAATATCTGGAGTTGATTGTTCGACGGTCTCATCTTTTATTACAAAGACTTGTGTTTAGTTACGGATAATGTTTCTATTTAAGCATACTCTGCCAACTATAGTTGCTTAATTTATTGCAATGGCCCAATTATTGCAAGATGCTACAAGTGTATTTGGTAACAGTTTGTATTTTGCATTCTTTGAGTTGCTTTAAGGAGACAAGTACTATACTTTTTTCAGGTTCACAAAGAGTCCATGCTCCTGTACCATCATATCCAACCGAGATTGACGGTGTCCCAAAAATGTCTTTACCTGTTTTTGGTCTTGCTTCATATAAGTTCAAGGGACCTCTGTGGACTCCAAGTGGTGGATACGAGCGCCAGTTATCTAACTCTCTTTTACAGAACGCTGATAAGTGGTTAAGATTGCTTCAGGTCAGTCACCCAGATTTCCTGTTTTTCAGCCGATAATGGCGTTAAGGTGCCTGTAACCATTTCCCTTAAGCCATTTAAGTATCGGTCCTACTATTTGCCAATACCTTCTTAGATGTTGTACTTTATGAAGTCAGAATTAATCACCTTTTTGACATAATGGTAAAAGAAAAGGCGTAAAAGATGTCAAGTCTCTCTGTAATTTCCTGCTGTAATAAGCGAAAGAATCAGGAGAGTATAATGGTAATAAAGCAGCAAAGCTCTAGACAAGCTGCAGTTTTTAAAGGGTATTTCGGAATGAGTTGATGGTGGATGTACAGATTTAAGAGAAGCTTCGCAAGTGGTGGCTGATGTTTGTTGTGAGGTTGTTTTGTTTGCTAACATCGACGACGAGTCCTACATCGGTTGTTTCTTCTTTTCCAAATATGTTTATGTTGGTATTATGGTTTTGTTAAACAGAACAGGCTGCTTTTTTAATGTCCAGCTGATCACCATGTGGTAGTTTTTAATTTATCGGGGGAATTTTGCTCCAATGCATGTGGTGTTACTGTTTAGTGTACGTAACTCATGCTTGAATTTCCCCAAATCTGTATTTGAATTACTATAGTTACGTTTTGTTAGTCTTATTACTTGTAGTAGAACTCTTTTGTTGAGTTTTCATATCAATGAAATTGTTTGGAGGGTGGGTCTTCTATTTATTCCCTTACCGATTGCAATACTATCTTTTCTAGGCCAATACTATTTTATTGTTATAATAATGTTGATCTTAGCACGTATATAACACTACAAAAAAAGCTCAGAAGATATTCAAATTATAACTATACAACATTACAAAAAAAAACCTACAGTGACAATCGTAATCGAGCCTTTTTCTCCCAGTTATATTAAGTCAACAAATGGATTTTGTGTTGTCATAAGATTTTGTGATATAGACATGTATAGATTTAGAGATAAACAATTTTATCTTTAAAACATTTTTTTAGAGCCAACCTTTAAAACTACTTCCTCGGTAGTGTGGGGCTGTCCAATATTCTGCATGCAGAAATTCATGCCCTTATGATTGGGATTAAGCTTTGTTGGGAAGCTGGTTATAAGAAACTAGTTTGTTTTTCTGACTTTCTTCATGTAGTGCAATTACTGTCAAAGAAAGTATCGAGGCTTCATCACTATGCAAACCTCTTGGAGCTTATTCAGATATATTTGGTTAAGGAGTGGAATATTTCCATTCATCATATTTTTAGAGAGGGAAACTCTTGCGCGGATATACTTGCAAAACTAGGTGCTAAGCATTCAGAGTCTCTTGTGATGATGCATCAACCATTATCATGTCTATCCTTAGCCTTACTAGCTGATGCTACAGGAGTGTCCTTTATTAGGACGTGGTTGTTTTTCTTTGCTTTCTTCTTTTGCTTTTTTTTTTCTTTCTTTTCTTCTTAACCAAAAAAAAAAAAACTTCCTCGGTGATTTGATTTGTAGATTTTTTCTTCTTTTTTTTTTGGGTACAAATTTGTAGTTTTTTTCTAGTCTCTCCTCTATTATTTTCTATCTTGTACACCAAGGTTTTATTATATATTTCAATGGGGGTTACTGCACATTTTAGGCCTAGATCGAGACTTTTAACAACAGTCCAAGCATTTGTACGTATAAATTAGTGATGATTGTAGTGTTTTATTTAACCAATATTATCACAATATAGGAGACTGCAACAAGTTTTTTCTAATGGTTATGATCATATTACTTGTTTATTTTTATATTCTCCAAATTACATTGATTTAAACTACACTTTCTGGTCAAAATTGTCGCCAATATTCACCACTAATTTTGCAGTTTTCATAAATGTGGTAAATTTGTTCGTTTAGTACCTTTTTATAACAAATCATGTATGCAAATTTAGAAATATAAACATGATAGTGTTTCATTAAGCTAGGTTCAAATGTTCTCCGTACAATACACCTCAAATCACTCCTAAACTTTATAAATCGAGAGGACATATTCCAATATGGGAATAAAGCTTGCGATCCTTGTCATCCTTAGATTGGAAAAAAAAGTTAGGGCACCAATTTTGCTTGTTTTATTTTCCGTCCTTTCATTTCTTCCTTTCCTCCATTTTTTTGAGAAAAATTCCAAATTTTGTGTGTGTAACGTTTAGGGGCTGAAGTCAGAAGATTAGTTCTCAAAACGTGAGCACTTTTTTTTTAATTTTTAATTTTTTATGGTAAATAACTTCATCCAATAACTTTAATGCCGGTTTCACATATGATTGGTTTCGACCTATGCTCTTCCAACCTTTTAGTCTTGGGATCGAAACCAGCATTCATGAAAGATCACCAATAGCTTCATTCAATTGCTAAAACATAAAACATTACTGGGTGTAGGGGCATTCCCCATCTGCCTTAACAGACCAGCTCTAATAGTTAAGCTTAACAAAACAGCAACAAACCATTCAGAATGAACAGATAATAAAGAGGGTTCAAGTCGAAAGTCTATTTCTAATTCTCAAGAGAAATGCCGGTCCTCCACCCAGAAAAGGACGGGAGAGGAAGAAAAAATCACCAACATTTCATGAAAGGAAATAAAACAAACCAAACTTATACCAAAATCTGTAAAGGAAATGTAATATTGCTTCCTTCAAATCTGTAAAGGGAGAAAAAAACAAACCAAGCTTATACCAAAATTTCTGCACACCTATAATCCTAACATTTTACTGTCAAGGAAATCAAGTTTCTTCCACTAGGAGCTCTAGCTCAAGCATCTTTCTGTCCATTGTCTCCGAACATATCTGATGCATCAATCCATAGAAAGACACCAAATCTGTTAACTGTTCTACAGACATATTTGACATCATAGTCCTAGCAGCCTTCTCCCTCACCTGATTCATTTTCATCTTGTGTGCATAACTTGAACCGTTTCTAATTGTTGCACCAACCTGCTTTAGCCTATTCTCCTGCTGCAAACTAAGTGCTGTATTTGCCTACAACCATTATCACAGAAAGATATGGTATTAAGATAAATTGAGTTTAACATTTATAAACTGAGGATATAATTAATAGAGGTTTTAAGTAACCTGTAAAAACTCTGCTCCTGCTTCAAGTTCAGAACTTCGACTTGCAACCATATGAGAATCAGACCTGTAAATGTTTCTAGCCACTGAAAAGCTTTTCAGGATGAGTTTTCGCTTCATCTCCAGTTCCTCATTTAGCTTTGTGGACTTTGGGATCAGTATTGAGCTGCTGAGTTTTTTCTCATAAGCTATCACAGCCTTCGCAAATTCCTATTTCACAACCAACAAGAAAAATCCTTAATTTGTATTTCTTTTATCAATTTTACATGCATTGCAAAAAGTGTAGGAAAAAAATGTATACCTGATAGGCCATACTGCATCCAGGATAATCAAATTCATCATTGTCTTGGTTCCTCATTCTCTCTGGATGAAATTGAAGGCCCATAATAAACTTTCCCTCTTCAGGATTATAATTGTTTGGATCATAAAATCCTTCAACCAAACCATCTGGAGCAAATGCCATTGGAACAAATCTCTCTGCAAGCCTCTTAACACCTTGATGGTGGTAACTATTCACCATGACCTGCATTTTGTCATCTACAAAAGAGTCCTTAAACCAATCGTGCAAAGGGGTGTTTGCCATTACATATATCGAATGACGATGTCCATCGTAGTTTCCATAGTCCATGTGAACTACTCTTTGATACTCTTGACATTTATCGAATAGCTCTTTCTCTATGTCTTGGTAAAGTGTGCCTCCACATGAAACATTAAGGATTTGAGATCCCCTGCATATACCCAAATAAGGTATATTTCTTTCAAGGCAGAGCCTTGCAAGCCTTAGCTCAATGGAATCTTTCTCTTTATCAATGGCAGCATCACTTGGGTGAAGCTGCCTTATTTGCTCAAGCTCTTCAGGGGTAAGTCCACACAGGTCTGCATCATCATAATGAGAGGGATCAATGTCCTCACCTTCACAAAGAAGAACTCCATGGATTGGCTCAAAGCTATCTAAGAGAGTATGAATTCCACTCACTCTTGGGACAATGATTGGAACAGCTCCATATTTTACAATGAGATCCAGATGATACTCACCTGTGCAATTCAATATTAAACTGCTTAGGATTTACTGGTAGTAAAAAAAGTATATAAGATGGATGACAACCAAATCTGGTGATGGAGGAAGACCACGATAAACTATAAGGAGTTAGTTAAAACTTCACTAAGTTTTTTTTTTTTTTTTTGGTGAAGTAGCCCAGTGGTTAGAATTCACATTTTTCAAGGTGAATAAGTGGGGTGCCGGGGTTCGAATCCCGGCCCCTGCATATAACAATGCATGTCCCTGACAACTTAACCAAGTGTTACATCAAACTTGTTTGTTGAGCGAATATTCAAATGCAAAATCACTTCACTTCAAACTCAATTTTAACTAAATCAGTTTTACAAATGCTTACTTAAAATTATGTTTGTCAAATGTTCATCTAAAGACACTAAAACACTTTATTATCATCATCTTGTGAAAAAAAAATCATTATTATATGCTCATGTTGATTGATCTACGTGTGTGTTTGGGGAATGTATGCTAGCACATATGACTTTGAATTAGCTGAATTTTTTAAAATAGATTTTGTTAAAACTGTATTTGAAGTGAAGTGGTTAATATTTGTTATTTTTCTCTTTCAAATAGAGGGTAATTCTATTTGAGGCGGAATTCGAATATTGATACGTGGTTGTTGGAATCTAACCCTTTTCGCTAAGCCAATCTCATTGCTTATCCCTTCCGCTAAACTCAATCTCCTTTTGCCCCATCTATTAGACCAAACCTAATTGTTGGATTTTATTCTAATCCAAACAAAAATCTTAAAACACATAAATTAACTATTGTTTAACGAGTCAATGATGGACATTTTATGTATATTTTTTCTATAGTAGGGTAACGACAAAATGTCTTTATCAAACAACAGTTATCACTTATGAAGGAGTAATAAATAATGGAAGGAAACAAAAAAAAACAGTTTTACAACAAACAATTAACTATAGAGCGTGACATTTAACAAACACAAATACTAGGCCAAATACTACTAACAAAAAACACAAGTGTGACCGTGACCTAACATGTTATTGTAACAATGGCTGCAAATACATACATAACTCAATATGTGAGAGAGAAAAGTGAGAGTGTATTACCAACAAAATCAACAAATTTGTTCTTTCGGATGGTACGACGAGAAACGATAAGAACCCTTGGTAAAAGCAATGAGAGATCAGAATTCGCCATAACGTTTGAGGTTGAGATGAATTAGACGACGACAACAACGTGGAAACTGTGAAAACAATTGTAAAAAGAGAAATCAGATATTCTTGTTCTTGTTAATATAGAAAAAAATGATATAAATCAGAAAGCAATTTGCAAATTAAGGAAACAATTGATCATATATTAATTGGACAATATCTGAAAAATCATCAATCACAGTTAGTGGTAAAACCTAGGAGCAGCAACGTTTCTTGTGTGTTAATTGTGATTGCGAAATGCGGCAATTGGGAAGCGTCCATTGTTGTGTTAAATTTTCCTAAAATGTAGATGGATTTCTACGGGTTTTATTTTCTTCTTCATTGATCACTATTGCTACCTACTATTTGAAGTAGTAACAAAATATTTTGTACGAAAATAGATACGAAAAAATAGGACCAGTCAATCACTGAATTAATGACAAAAATGGAGGGTTAATTAATTTAGTTAAAGATTCAGTCAAAGATCGGATGTATTAAAGTAATTCAATTCAAACCCCGGCCACACAATTTTTTTTTTAATTCAATTCATTTATTTACAAACTTTTCTTTTTTATTTTAATTCAAAAAAATTCACCTTCTTTTATCTATTCATTCATTATTTTCTTTTCTTTTTGGGTACTACAAATCTATTTTTTTTTTTGGTAGTGTACTACAACTCTATCTATGTATACATTCAATCTTTTCTATCTTGTTATAAATCTATTTATTCATTCTATTTTATATTAATTAAGGATAAGGTTAAGGATGAAATGAAATCATCAAATTATTAAAATAAAATAATTCTTTTCACTTTATGGTAATCTAAATTATTAAATTAATTTTTCCTTCAAAAAAATTATTAAATTAATTTTACTACCAATTTAAATATTATTTTATAAAGTAAATATTGTTTAACACAAAAACATTGACATACACCGTGTCACTTCAATTTGAAGAGGGATCACCAAAGTTTGGCATCACATGTATGCTAATATTTCTTGGATTAATTAATTAATCATTCTGTCCATTCATCACGGTAACCGCTGCATTTTGGCTAGTCTCATGGTTGCATGGCCATTTTTGTCTAAAATTAATTAATTAATCATAAATCTTTGATATTAATTGTAATATGCATTTTTTAATACTTTAGAAGCTTTTATTTTGCTAAACACTACATGTGCAATATTTTATAAGTTGATTTTAAAGATTTTAAATCAAATTTTAATTATGTTGAGTTTTTTTTATTGAAGAAGTATTGTATTTTTGTTGTTAAAGTACGAACAATGGATGTGGGTGTTGTTGAGGCAAAATCCCAAATTAATTTTAAAGATAATAAACTTTAATGATTAAGGATTAAATGGACTTTGATTAATTCTTTGGTATTTAACTTGTGCTCTTAAGTGTTTTACTAAGACAGGAACA
>Ga0315915_1009871_pt1 | contig 10716 bp, 6 predicted proteins | sample MpolbnodulesMG_FD_207738 | JGI IMG/M metagenome (GOLD analysis project Ga0315915, IMG submission 207738) | Medicago polymorpha root nodule microbial communities from Los Angeles, California, United States - branched nodules | ecosystem: Host-associated > Plants > Roots > Nodule | place: USA... | reverse complement strand
CAATTAATAATAATTTAATTGTATTTAATTAAAAAAGTTAAAACATATAATTAATTACAGGGCTAATTTTGTCATTTAATTGTGATATATATGATATTATGTTTGTTATCATGTGTGCATCAAACACATGAAAGGATAAATGTTTATCTTGTCTCTATCCTTTCCTATCCTTATCAAGTTTTATATCATATCCTATCTTGTGCACCAAACGGACCGTTAGTCCCTTAATCTTGAGGATTCTTTTTGACACCACCTGGGATATTATTGAATCCACGTTCAAACAGTTTTTACCCTCTCTGCACATAGATATTAAACTCACAGTTTAATGAAGTTTTTTTTCTTTCAAAAAGTTATGCTAATTTATAAGAAACATAATTAGAAACTTACTCATACAATTAAGTGTTTATTTATATGTTTTAATATGTCATGAAATAAGACCTTTCAGTGGTCTTGTTATTTGCTTCTTTGCATTCACTCTGTTGAATATTGACCAGGGCTCAGATGCAGGAATGATAATTTTCGATGATCATCAAGATGCAGTTGCCGTCCATAAGATGACTGGTCATAACGCAAGAATCACTTGTATGAGGTAACCTGTGTTGCATTTTTTTCTTCTCATTGATGGCAAATCATTTGCTAAATAATGTGCTGTATTTGATTCATAAAATAATCTGAATGGACATATAATGCTCCAGATGTTTATTACTTAATTTTGAAACGTACTATAACCTCACTTTCTGATTTTAACAAAAGGTAACACACTTGCTGAAACCAAACTTTGTTACTTTCTTCCTATGTGTAACTATTTATCAATGTGCCAATGGAGAAAATAACCCGTTGCACCACATGTAATTAATGACTTGGAACCAATTGGGTAGAGTCTTGAAATTTAACAATACACATCAAGCTTTCTGGTAATGATTTTCTATTAGATTGTTAAAACATTAAAACATTGGATACATATACATCTAGTGGTAGTGATTAGCTCAATTGTTTTTATCCGTGAAAACTGTCATTTGAAGTTCTAGGTTGCTGAAGTAGAACCTTAAGGTGAGATGAAATTCAGTCTTTTGTCAGTGAAGTAAATGGCTGCCCATGTCGATGTAAATATGTATAAACTATAATTAATTTATTTTTTCAATGCCCAAAAGAAATATATTTTCTGGCCATATGATTATGAATTACATTTATTTTTGTAAAATCGGAGCTGAAAATTAATTGTATGAGGCAACATTTTCAATTGAAGATCGCAGAAAATAGGGGTTTGTTCAATTTCTCCTATGATATTTGACTACACTTCACTGAATCGCTTATTGTGAAATAACAGCGTTTGTTCAAATTCTGCTACGCTATAGCCAATCTTTGACAACACTAGTATTGCTTGTAATGCTAGCATTGTTACCAACATTCCTGGAATTTATCTGTTGTTGAGTTTCAAATGTCAAATATATTTTCCATATACAAACTATAATTTCATGAAATTCATGGGTTTGCTTCATCTTCTGAATTAAATAATCAAACTGCAGGCTGTTTTCCCTGGGAGAGCAAAATGTTTTGGTTACCTCAAGCTGTGATCGCACCATTCAAATGTGGTCGAAGGTATAGCTTAGTTAAAGCAAAATTGTACGGGACCCTCGTGTTTATATACACATTCATAATCATGTTCAGCAGCATATTTAGCATTTTCTTAGTAGAAAAGGTGAAAAGTAGAGAGGTGGTGAGTGAAAATTGGGAGTGACGGAAATACTATAATTTTCACATTTTAATGCTTGGTTGAGAAGGAGCATGATGGGATATTTTGACGCTATATGTAGAAAATCTCCCTTTTTCTTTGTAGGATCAAAAATAAATAAAAAAAATACCTGAACTTGTTTTATGTTAAGAATTTAATTTTCTATTGCCTGTGTTGCATTTCAAGTGTGTTCAAACAAAACTAAAACAGAAAAGAAAAAGCATTTTCAAGATTGGTGTGTTCATTCACTTATGCTTATGCTTGATATTGTTTATGTCATGTGTCTTATTTTATGTACAGCATTTCTTCATCCTTCCTTTGTAGGGTTCTAATCTGCGAAGCTTGAAAGGTCACAATGGTCCAGTGTTGTCACTATCAAATAAATTATTGGGAGAAGATGGCAGCAAAGTCTTGGCAAGTGGAGGAGAAGATGGTACTGTTCGACTATGGTCCCTTAGCACAAATGGTAAAAGAGTGAAAAGTGCTTTGAAGGCTACACTCTATGGACATGAAAAACCTGTAAACTTTTTGTCAGTTTCCGGGTATGAATTTGCCTTACACTCTTACTTTCTTTCACCAATGTCATGCTAGGATATTGAAATGATAGGTAGCATTTAGGTGAATAAATTGCAATATTCTTTTCTGTTTTGATTTCATCTGGCTGGTTATGTTTTGACTGGATAGTGTCTTTACATTTTAAACTTATGATTTTACTTGCTCGCTTTTGTCACAAAATGTAAACAAAAAAACTACCTCACACCTTTTAAAATAATCAGTTACTATCATTTAATTTTCTTGATGTAATTTAAATTATAATCGCGTTCTCCAAACTTCCTTTCAATGGATTTTGTTTCATGAGAATAAATTGATATTGAGATATTAATCTCTAATTAATTGAAGGTATTTTAGTAATGATCACCATAATAAATGGGGTAAGATGATCACAACATATTCTTTCCGACTATGTGACACGCAAACTATATATTCATGTTTCAGAGATTAGCGAAGTTTTATGGTGGCCATTCGCATGTGTTACTGTTTGTTAAACAATCTATAAGTTAGTTTAGCACGCTGGACAGTTGAATCTCTGGATGTTTCGTAACATTCCAGATAAGGCAACATATTTATGTGTCTTAAGATCGTTAAATTCTATGAGATCAAGAGTTAACTCGATTATTTAACAAGAATGATCTCATGTTGAAATGTTAAGTGGAATTTATTGTATTTCATTTTACGCTTGTTTGTCATGATTTTTCTTGTAGAGATATATTTGACTGGAATTTTACCTATTTTATAAGGTAAATGAGTTTATTTTGAAAAGAATTATGTATATTTAGCTTACATTGAATGCTATTATTCGCTCATTAGTATCATATATCAGCACTACAAAGAAAATAGAAAGTAATTTTCTTAACCAATTGTGTTTGGTAAGTTCTATATAATATAATTTGTCAACAAATGAGATGTTATGCATGTTTAACATGTGTCAAAGTGTTTGTGCACTATTACTCCTATCATTTGACGCAAGTACTGGTCAGTAGTTATCATCTCCTTCAATTATGATGATTGATCCTTCATGTTCTCATTTTTCAGGCACAAAACTTCGCTTTTGGTGACTATCTCAACAGATTCTAAGGTTCTCACTTGAGTTCTTGTCTTTTATGTTGTCATGTTAGTCTTGTCTATGTACTTGATTTATGAATTTTCTCGTTTATTATTTGTTAATACTTTGATCGTGGGATAAATTTGTTGAGTATTTATAAGAAATAATCAACAAATTCTCTCTAAGTGGTATCTCTCATAATTAAAAAAGGTCTTTGAAATTCATCTTAAATAACTATAATAGTTTTCCTAGTTGAGCTGTGGAAGCTAAACCTTGCTCTAGAGTGTTTTATCTTTACGCACTAATTACTATGTTGATGAATTGAACGTTTATATCTCTCCAGCAGTATTATCCACATACTATATGATTAGTGGGACATATAATTTTTGGCTTCAAATTCTTGACATGGACTGTCTTCCGTTTCAATGCTTCTGTTATTATTAAGCACTATAATTGAAGCATTTTATTCTGCTATAATAGGTAAGGGTTTGGGATACAACTACATCATCATCGGGTCGCTCGTCCTGCGTGGGAATGACTAATGTTCGTGGCACAACTGTAAACATGCAATGCCATGAATCATTGGTGTATGTGGCAGCTGGTTCCTCTGTCACTGCAGTTGATTTAAGGACAATGCAGAAAGTTATCACAGCAGCCATCCATCAATCAAAACTGTATTCATTTGGCGTAGTCCCCTCAAAATCTTTAATTGGCACTGGTGGTGATGGCAGGTATGACTGTTTGGGAAGCAACTTAATTATTGTTGTCATGCTAACCATATAGATTACTCCCTCTGTTCCTTTTGAATTGTCGATTTTTTTAGGACATATTTGTTCCTATTTATTTTTTTAAGCCAAATTATATGTAGTTTAAACTTTATATGCATTTAATGGATCAACACTTGCCAAAACTATTATGCTGCAGAGCAATGCTTTGGGATATTAGGAAAAATCAAGAGCCATTAAAGCCAGTACCGATAGCCGAGTTAGACGGACATTGTGGACCAGTAACTCGTTTGCACATGGATTCATACAAAATAGTTACTGGTGGACCTGACGATGCTTATGTAAATGTATGGAAAGTTGAGACTGGTGAACAAACAAATTCGTTTCTTTGTTTTGATGAGGAAGACATTGGTGGTTCTTTCTGTGATGACATGGTTGTAGATGGCTGTAGAATTGTCACTGCTAGTAATTATAATGATGATTGGGGTGTTTTTAGCTTTAGGGACTTCGATAATGCTACAATTCCTGTTACTAAACTAGAAAATGAACCATCAAAATTTTGGGGTTCTCAGTCTGATAGTGATAGTGATGAATGACATGTGAATAATCTTTGTGGCTCCCAAATGGTATATAGATCAATTTATTTCCAACTATATATTATTAGATTGGTCAACAAAGGCACTAAGGGTGGTTTAGTATGAAGCACAGACAATGGATCATAGAGATATCGACACTGATAAAAATTTAAGAAAATGATATAATTTAATGTAATCACATGTGTTGGACACTGGAACACACCATTCAATTGTAAGTGTTGGTGCTACAAATGTTGTTTATAATAAAAAAAAAAAGGAAGTTAGGGTGGGTATTTTACTAAGAAAGTAGATATTTGCAACACTAATGAACTGTTCAAACAAAGACTTTGGTATAAAACTAGATGATGTATACTTGGTAGTTGAAACGTAGTTTCCACCATAATTCAACTGAATTGCTTCAATGCTATCAGGACTATCAGGATCATTGCAATAAACAATTCTTTAATACCCTTTTTGTCCAATTTGTGAATGACCATCTCTAAATGATGATTTTAAACAAGAGAATGAATATAGTTTGCTAAAATGTATCCTCTTTTTTCCTCCTTGATGCATTTTTTTTAGCTTCACCTATAAATTCCAAATGATCCTCTAATTTTCATTGGAATCAAATAAACACTAATCACAAAGAACATAAAAAAAAAAAAAAAAATCAAATTTTCAACAATATTTTATACATGTCATTTTTAATAATTTTCTTGATTTATTTATTTAATTAATCAAATCGGCGTGACAATGATAAAATAATGGTGGATTCTAGGGTGGGGATTCAATTAAGTCCCTCACCAGTGTATCACTTTAATTGACCATTGGATTAAATAAGTCTATATGATCTCAATAGTCATAACCACACTCGATGATATCTCTCCTCTCTCTATCTTTCTCTAGCCCTAGCAAATCCCACTTTGTGTTGCACAAGGACCATGGCAGAGCTTGGTTTCCATTTTTTCCAAGAAACGCTTAGCAAATTCAAAAGGCGTTGTTTAAGATTTCAAATCACATTTCAATTTGCTTACCCTTTTTCAACATTCAGGGTGCAAATGGGGCGTCTTATTATACTCTCCTTCTTCAAGTAGTTCAACAAAGTTTTGTTGGCGGATTGGTTACCATGTTCTGGTAGTGTATTGGTAAGTTATATCAAACAATAACACATATATTGGACAAATACCCAAAAATTAAACCAAAAGAAATGCCTACAAATTCTAACGAAAGTTGGTGTATTCAAGGAAAAATCCATCAACAAAAGCACAAGATTGTATAAATAATCATATGTCGGACAATTGAATTTCTATTCTCTTTACTTTCTTTTTATTATATTCCTAATTTTCAGAAAATCACTTTTGTTGGATTAGAGTGTGTGAGTGATACTGCTCTGTAACACATGTCATGAGTTTTTTTTTTAATAAAACTGATTGATGTGTAATTATTACCATTATCACCATTCCGGCCGTTGAGATTAATTTAAAGATTGAAGGAATAGAGAGGATAAAGGGGAGAAAGAGGGGGAGAGAGGAAAAAATAAGTGTGATTCGGTGTATATAGTGTATAATAAGATATATGAACTCAATTAATCTAATGACTCTTATTGTTATTCATGGTGGTCCACTGGTGAGAGACTTAATTGAACCCCCACTCTAGAATTCACCTAAAATAATTACAATTATTATTTCTTAAATATTTTGATGAGTTATTCTTATTGATGAATCTATTTTATATCTACTTAGTACTTGATAATTTATTATTATTTTAATTATTTACTTTTGAAAGAAGTTTTTAGTAACTAATTGTATCTTTGAAAAGGGGCCAAGTCAAGTTTGACTAAGTCACATCTCTCTCATTGTCATGCTACATAATACATGCATTTTCTTTTATTCAAGTACATTCAAGCCACTCCAAAGTTCAAATTGTTTCATGAGAAATTCATTCTCTCACACGATTCTCCATGATTTGCTCCATTATTCAAGTGCCTAAAGAATGCTTGCTTATCCCAACTACTTGCCCCACGTTTCATACTTTGATTTTATGTGAAGGTCATCATGCTAACTTGTAATCAATAAATTACATCAACCCATTTACGGCTCATGCATATCTCACTTTTATTTCTTCCCACACTAATATCTCATTTTTTAAATATGATTTTAAGTCCTTAAAATCAATTGAATGCCTCAACTCCATACTATGATTTGAAAAGAACATACTGTCCCATCTCTTTTTCTTTTAACATTTGATCTCGCCTTGTTAGCTTCATACTTGTTGAACTAATTTCCTCTTTAATTGCCTTTAAAATTGAAAATCCATTAGTCTTTTGATTTGGGTCCAACGTAGCTATACCTTTAATTTTCTCTATATATATTATGAATAAAAAGAGAGAAAAATTAACTTCCCTTTTTGAGTTTTATAGTCATCCCTTTCTCTCAATTCACCTTCATTTTTGTGAAACACCTGAAGGTAGCACCTTTCCTATTCCCTTGTCGTTCCTTTGTCTATTCTTAGTTTTGCTTTATTTCTACTATTATAAGGGTCTTGTTAAGGGACAATCTTTAAAGATTTCAAAATAAAAAATTATTTTTTTAAAAAATCAAATATTTCAACTTTTAATGTATTGATTAGATAAAAAAAAAAAATTAAAAAAAACCTACCATTTAAAACCTTTCGTTAACATTTCTCATAACATAGTTTGTTCCCTTGAAGTTTTTTGAACTATTGTTTGTGTGAGCAACTCATGGGAGTGGGACTAACATTTGCTATCAGCAATTGAAAAACAATCAAAGGTAATGGCAGTATTCCATACAATAATTTAGTCATAGAATTGGTAGTAGATTTCTTGTCTGGAGTAAACTTTAATGTAAATAAAAAGATAGAAAATAATTTTTGTGGCTTTTCATATGGTATGAAAAAGTCTATCTTTGTGGACATTATGTTATAATTATTTTGCTAGTTGTTTTGAGAAAATATAATTGATGAAAGTTTTGAAAGAAAATTAGAATTTTTAATCAATTCGATAAAAGTAGTGATGATTTAAAAGAATGTATATTTCAAGTGTCAAATGAGACAATTTATTACCTGACGATTTATTATCAATAAAAATGTGGTAATTTATTATTAAGTGTCAAATGGAACGATTTGTTTTTAAATGGCAAATAGGACAATTAAATTATTATGTCAATGAGGTGATATACGAACCATTGTCTCAGAATTTTATTTATTTTGTTTGTATTGAAAATTTGATTTTTATTTTGTGAGTGTTTTACAATTCTCCGTGTCTTGTACTTTTATGTCGATATGATTATATTTTGTGAATTATGAATACTGACCAAAGAAGGTTTTTCAAGGTTGATGGTGTTTAAATTATTGAAGCACACATGGGGAAAAATATGGGTTTTATTAAATAGTAATTTAAAATAATTTTTTGAGCTCTTATTATATTTAGTGAAACTTATTTAGTCTAATTAAATAAGTATATATTCAGGCATTAAAAAAAAAAAAAATAGTCTACCTAAAATTTTGTGGTTACAAATTAATGTGAAGAGGACAAACATCGCTACTCAAGGAGGAGGGACAAAGAACAAAAGAGGCAGATAAATATTAAAAGTCTTGCTTATTTGAAACTTCAACAAAACAGGGCAGAAGTGACTCATCTGCAAGCCAATTCCAATTGTGGATAAAAAAAAAAATTAATTTTGGTATAGTAATCAACTAAATGATAACCAACATGTATAGAAAATGATACAATTAAAGATTTTGAGTTCGACGCCTTCGGTTTTATGGTGGAGGGAGGAGGGGATCTAGGCATGTTGTGAAAAAGTGTGATCTCTCTTTCCTTTTTTTTTTTTTTTTTGTTTTTAGAAAAGTAAAAGTATGTTTTTAACTGTTCACATTGTTAAATTCCGGCCTGCCAAGTTCAATTCAATGCGAATGACGTTTTAGTTTAGCTGTTTGTCTATTTACTTGATTTATGAATTTTTTTTGTTTATTATTCTTAGTTGATGTTCTTTATCATGTAATAAATTTAACAACAACCAAACTTTATCTTAAGGACCCATTTGGATTGATTTATTTTTTATCTTATGAAAAATAGCTTATACAAATAAATAAGTCTTTATGTTTATTCATAAGTTTTCAATAACGAAAAGCGTATCTTCATAAGTTTTTTTTCTTCATAACTACCTTGAATTTATAGTTATTAAATAAATAAAAACTTATTTATTTGCATAAGCATAAAAATAAGTTGATTCAAACATGCCCTAAGTGATCTCCAAATCATTTATCTCTATCCCTAAATCCATCTCAGTAGTTTCTCTCATAATTTTTCTAGGTCGACCCTTACCTCTAGTGGTCTGACTCCCCTCCATCTCATTTATTCTCCTAACTACAAAATTCATATGTCTTCTCTCTACATATAATTTATCTCTAAGTGGTTTCTTTCTCATTTTTCAATTACAAAAGGTAATTCATCATAAATAACTACTATAATAGTTTTCCTAGTTGAGCTGTGGAAGCTAACCTAGCTCTGAGTGTTTTATGTTTACGTGCTAATTACTATGTTGATGAATTGAACATTTATATCTCTCCACTTACTATGTTCATGAATTGAACTTGGCCCATTACTTGTTTTGACTATGTGTTAAGATAAGAAAACGGCTTTCCTATAAAAAAAGAGAAGAAAATGGCTTTATTTGAATGAAATATCATGTTATGCTAAGCTTAGTTTGTTTTTTAAGCCAAATTCTACTTAGTTTACATGGATTTAATGGATCAACCCTTGCCAAAACTATAATGCTCAAGAGCAATGCTTTGGGATACTAGGAAAAATCAAGAGCCATTAAAGCCAATACCGATAGACGATAGTTGATAAGTTAATGTAATCATATGTGTTGGTGTCAGACGCTGGTATGTGTTGGACACTGAGATATACAATCGATCATAATTTTCATTGCAACAAAGGTTGTTTATAATAATAAAAAAAAAGTTTGGGTGGGTATTTCACTATTTTGCTTAACCATTTTTATTTGCTTTTGGTATTTTGAATATAGTCGCGTGTTAGAAAGAAACTGTTTTTTTTAATGAAATTATAATTAGTGGTTCCACCAAAAAAAATTATAATTAGTGGATTTTATGACTAACACTGCTGATTTTCTGGATGGAAAATAATTGATCATATCATATCATTCCAAAACAGATTAAATTTAAATCTCATTTAAACGTGGGATTTAGTGGTTTTTTTTAGAGGTATTTAATTTGGTGAACCCTTGTGAGTATTTTGATTATAAACTTTATACAATAATTTATGGTTTAAACTAAACTCTGTTTATAAAGATAAATCTATATTCTCTAAAAAAACAAGAAGATAAATCTATATTATTATTACTAGCGAAAAGACGGGCACGTGAGTACCCGTCTTTCCGCTCTTTTTACTGCGCTAAAATTTGTAAAATTTGTAAATTATGAACTATATTTTTTTTTATGAAATTTTGATTAAAACTAAAAATATAAATGTTTGTTGCTTTCTAGTTATAACAAACCAAATTAAACATGATTATCTATTTCAATAACACCAACAACAATCTTTCTTATAGAAAAAGTTGTTTAAGGGTATAATTGAGATAATAAAAAATTAAGTATAAATATACTTATTTAGTTTGTTACACTTTTTAAATGATAAAGAAAAAAAAACATACATACATATATTCATATCAGGTTTGTTACATTTTTTTAATATTTAACCCCCTAAAATTGTAAGTTTCGTCAATTACCTCCCCTGAAATTAACAAAACTTCAAATACCCTTTGAAATTGCACAACATTAATCAATTTACCCCCTTCGTCAAATTCTTCTGTTAGTCAACATAACGTTTTGCAAATATCTCCCCTGAAGTTTTGCACTTATGTGCAAAATGCTCCACAAACTTGATTTCTTTTTCCTTCTTCCTATCCTTGATACAAAAATACATCCACAAAGCAATAAACCTATAGACATCCTAAACAGACAAATCTATATTGATAATGTAAAAACCAGCAGGACCATGAGAGACCAAGTCATTCTAACAGTATCAACACTTACAAC
>Ga0315915_1009870_pt1 | contig 10716 bp, 9 predicted proteins | sample MpolbnodulesMG_FD_207738 | JGI IMG/M metagenome (GOLD analysis project Ga0315915, IMG submission 207738) | Medicago polymorpha root nodule microbial communities from Los Angeles, California, United States - branched nodules | ecosystem: Host-associated > Plants > Roots > Nodule | place: USA... | reverse complement strand
AACCCCGTCATTTTTGTAAGAAATGTCAAAGATACTGGACTGCAGGAGGAACAATGAGAAATGTTCCTGTTGGAGCTGGTCGCCGCAAGAACAAGAACTTATCTGCCTCGCATTATCGACACTTGATAATTCCAGAGGGAGCTAAACTTAATTCCCCTAATGGATTACATAGTTTGGGAAATGGAGCAGCTGTTTTGACGTTTGATTCAAATCCTCCGCTTTGTAACCCCATGACTTCTGTATTGAACATCGCTGAAAGAACTCAAAATTGTGTGTCAAATGGTTTTCATCATGCAAGTTCGTATGGTGGGGAAAATGATCACTCAATTGGAGTTTCAGTTACAGCTTCAAATTCATCAGAGAGGAAAGGCCACATCGGCACAAATGGGTTAGTGGATAAAGGAGTTGAAGGTTTCCCTCCTCAGTTACAACATATTCCAAGTCCCTTTTTGCCTTATACATGGAATTCTGCAATGCCTCCTCCTACCTTTTGTCCACCAAACTATCCATTAGCATTCTATACTCCAGTAACTCCACCTGCATATTGGGGTTGTATGCCACCTCCATGGAATATACCATGTATCTCACCAGGAAGTGTTTCTGTTAATCAAAGTGACTATGCTCATAGTTCTGTCCCGACTTTGGGGAAACACTCAAGGGATGGAAACATCATTACATCAGTCAACTCACCAAAAGAAAAGCCTGAAAATGAACACAATAGTACCGAAAGCAGCGTTTTGATCCCAAAGACACTTAGATTTGATGATCCAAGTGAAGCTGCAAAGAGTTCATTATGGTCAAAGCTTGGGATCAATAATGACAAAGCCAATTCTCTCAATGGAGGAAGCATGTTCAATGGATTTCAGTCCAAGGGAAAGGACATGAATCACTCAGTTGAAACGTCACCGCTGATGTATGCCAACCCTGCGGCTTTATCGCGGTCTCGTACCTTCCATGAGGAAACCTAATTGTGAATTGCATTGAAATATTACACTGTTATGAGAATTGTAGCTATATCAATGCAACCTTATTCTGCTGACAAGTTCTTGATCTTTATAATGCTCAAAAGGAAGTATAGTTGACCAACCTCCATGCAAGAGTCCTAGGACAACAGTGGTGTACTTTAGCAGTTTAGCCTCAGTAGCTGCTATCTTGAGCCTGCCTAACTGAACAGGTGTTTCTGCTGCAGATTTAGATAATATGTTGAGTAAATATCTTGATGTACATATATATATATATATGAGACACAGAAAAAGAAAAAAAAGACAAGGCGAAAAGAGAAAGGAAAGAAGATTCTTAGGCTAAAATCCAATTGTTTAGAATAAATTGGTTAAATCTTCATTGGAAGCCTGTTGTTTTGTTACCCTTTTTTTTAGATTCTCTCCTACAATAATGTTAGTCTCAAAGGATTATGATATTTATATGATTTTCTTTTTCTTTTTTGCTGTTTGTCTGTTTTCTTATTAAAAAAGGAAAATGCTAGTTTTGCAAAATAATACTATATTCATACAGTTCCTCAAAATATCAACTTGCATATGTATTACGTCCACCATTATCTTGTTATAGCTAGGTTTCATCATGTCAATGAGTGTGTTCCTTGGTCATGTGCAAGATTCACATACATATACCCAAAGAAATAAATTACATGCCTAGACAAAATAGCATGATTATTAAGTGTTTACAAAAAACTTAATACAAAATCAAAACTAGTTCATTTTCCAAAGTTTTTATCAAAGCAAAGATTCAAGGTGAGAAAGATGAAAATGTATTATTCAATCTTATAGATTGAAAAGATATCAATTTATATTAGATATTTAATACTACATAAGAGAAACAGGAAAAAGAAAAGCCAATAAACTGTTGCCTCTCATTGAAAATTAAGAAAATGGAAAGTTGATGGGAACACTTTTTATCCCTTATTTAAGATAACTTGATATTCTTTTACATGAGAATAACTATCAAGGTCATTTTCAGTCTTTGTAGACACAGCAACAAAAAAGTTAGGTCTTGATGCTTTAACATGCCAACCTTTCGTTAGTGGGATACCCCATTCATGGTGTTACATTACTATAACTTCACTTTCTTTCCTACTTTTCAGTTGGAGATAATAAGAGAAATATTCAAGAAATAAACAAAACAACTTGTCCTGCCCTCAATTTCATCGACATATATTATACCAAGTTGGAGGGTAGGACACTTAGACCACCACAGATATTAATATGCTATTTCATTTTTATTTTATTTTATTTTTGTAGCTAATTATCACTTTGCTGGTGTATAATCCTCTTAAGTCTTAAGAGAACTATTGGAAAGAACTTAAATTCTATATTTAACATAGATAAGGCTTGAAATAAATTCGTAAAAAGTTACATTTTAATATAATATTAAGTTTTTTTTAACAAATATAGTATTAAGTTTATCGATCAAGTCATCCGTGTGGCGGTTGTTACGTGACAGGTTGCCAACTAAAGCTAATTTGGCGGTGCGCGGTATTATCACTTCAGATGAGCGGTTTTGTGCGGCCGGGTGTGGTCATGTGGAGGACGCTCAGCATTTGTTTCTCTTTTGCAGTACGTTCGGCTCCCTTTGGCCACCAGTGCGGTTGTGGATCGATTTTGAAGGGGCAGATTCTCAGGTCATTTCAAATCACTTTTCGCAGTTTATTTTTTACATAGGTGTGGTCTGAAATTGCGACGGTCATTCCTTAGCTTATTTGGCTTCTCTGTGTCTGGATTGTGTGGAATGAGTGTAACAGCAGGTTATTTAAGCAGAAAGAAAACACTATGTTTCAACTATTAGAAAATGTTATGTCATATTCTTTATGGTGGCTGAAAGCTAAAAAGCCAATTTTGTCTTCGGTACTCATATGTGGTGGTTGACCCCGCTTTTGTGCTTGGGCATCAGCTAATATGTCTCTGTATTCAGGTTTTGACTTTGCAAATTTTTAGTAGTCTTTTTGATACGCCTTGTGTTGATGAGATTGTTTTATGAGTGTTAATATAATTATTTTGCTTGTTAAAAAAAACTTCGTCAAGAAGAATTATCCATGTATGAGAATCTAATAGATACTCTCTTGATTAAACTTATTCTATGATTTTCATTGTAGAAACCATGTTTTATAGGACATAGAGAATCAAACATGACTCTACTCGCAACATACTAAATAAATTAGAAAAGAATAGTGGTCCAGAGTGATCTAAAATTCTGGTACACATCAAAAAATATAATATAAAGTACAATTATTGATTAGATTTTTTTAAAGATAATTCTCTATATTTATGATATTCGTAAGTTCGATTATCTTTTTATGAACTAGTACCAGTTACATTTTTTCTCTTATACAGTCAATATATTAGTCGGTACTTATAATGCAAAACTAAGTCAAGAATAAAGATTTTTATTTTATCAATGTTGATTGATCGGGTTGATAAGAAGTTGACTCATATTCTATAAAGACGTGAATTCAACTCCAACAATTATTGTTAAGACTTCTTGGTAGAAAAATTGTGAGTTGAACTCACGAAAGTTGGCTCATATCCCATAAATATTCTTTAAATCTTGAAGTCCGCCTAACCATGATAAGTCTAAGGACCCAACTCACTCTATTTTTTTATCATAAAAAGAATCTAATCTTAAACGTATTTTATACTTTTCATCAAATAGACCATATTTTATAGGACAAAAAATCAAACATGACTTTACTTTTAATATCTAAAATAAATTAGAAAATAATAGTGGTCCAAAGTGCTCTAAAATTCTGATACACATCAAAAAATATAATAAGTACAATAATTCATTAGATTTTTTAAATGTAATTCTCTATATTTATGATATTTGTAAGTTTTTTTTAATAATTAATTATACTAGATACATTTTTTTCTCCCTAAAATACAATCTACCTTTTACTCGATTGATGGCCTGTATTTTTTTTCAATAGAAGATTGATGGCATGTATTTATAATAATGCAAAACAATGAAGAATTAAAATTTCCCTAAAAAAAAGAATTAAAATTGTTATTAGTGCATAATTATCTAATAACAAAGAATATTGGCCCATTTGGTAACTTTATGCGGATAAACTCGAATAAAAAAGTGTCACAAAAGTCCAAACATATTCAATAGAATCCAAAATTAGAAAGACAAAATAAAGCTAGCAAACTTTATCTTTTACTTATTATATTTATTATTCCTCCTAGCTTTTCTTCTTTTCTTTTAGTTAGCCATGCCAGCACTGACCAATTATAGTTTCTTAAAGCGACTTTTATCTTCTATTTGTTTATAAGAAATAGGTAATTGTCAAGTTCAGTTGGTCTACAAGTGTCTCTGAAATAAGAACCAAGGAGATATTTCATAGTTTCTATCAAGGGCAGAAGGCCACAAATATTTCATATCTAAATATAAGGCCACAAATTTTTTAGAACATGTTTCTGTTGAGGGGTCCCAGTTCATGTGATGCAATTACTCAGTTTAATGGGCTTTCTGTCTGTTGTACCTGGCACTTACACCTTTTTGGCAATCCTTTGCTATCCTTTTTTGTGCTTTTATAAGCAATGGCCTATATTTTCTGTTTGAGCTATAAATCTAACAGCATATCCTGGTTTTGGCTTTCATTATATTGTGGTAAACATGGGGCAAAAGGGAATTCTTTATATAAACCTTCCTATAAACATGTTTAAATTCCAACGTGTGGGTCAGAATCTAGTGTGAAAATCATTAAGTCGGTTGTTCCCTTGATAATATTTTGAGAAGTGTACACACACAAATATATATTAGTTTTGCTAGAATACACTAATTAGTTTCTATGAATGATTATTTTAACATGTACCTTATAATATAATCGAACCTCATCCCCGTTCCCGACGGGTTCGGGTATTCATACACCATCCCTGAAATGGATTTCCTTTTGTAATAATAAAAGTATTTTGCAGCCCCTGAATGCAATGTTGTAATGCATTATCCAGCAAAGAGATGATGATAATCGATGACTATGGTGAAGGAGAAGAGAGAGTCCGAGAGTGTGAGGCATGGAAGGAGAAAAGAGAGAATTGTGATAAGTGAGTGTCATTTAATTAATGTCTGAGACTCTGACTGTGTGAGTGAAATAATTTAGGGTTTGGGTTTTTATTTATATAAAATGGGGTAATAAATTGATTTTCTACATTCGGGACCGATTTGGGTATGGGTTCGTGGTGGGTATCTATACCCCCGTCCCGCCCCCATGTTTTAAAATCGGAGAAAATCCAAACACATACTCAAACCCAGTCAAAGCGGAGAAAACCTGTCAAATTGGATTTGGTTCAGATGGATACCGGCTGGTATGAGTTTTGTTGTCATACCTAACCTCAATGTGTATATAACCACTTTTTATTTATAACGTGTCGGGGGGGTAAGGGGTTTATACAACCTTTTTTTTGTAATTACAACAAAAAAAGGTATTACACGCTTCACTCTCGGATTAAAAATAAAAAAAAGGTGTTGTCTCACTGTTTATTCAAACAAGGGTTAAATCTCCGTCATTTTGGTGAGTTTAAGTATGTTTGAATACTTTAATTTAATTTTCGATACACTTTTTGGTCATAAAAAAAACGTTAACTGTGGTACACGTGGTGTTTTGGTATTGGTTCTGGAAATTTCAACCTTATATTTGAAATAATTTTAGTATAGGTAAACCAAAGAGAAGGAATGGGGAGATTTTTGGGGAAATGTTTCTTTGTGTGCATTACCAAGAGATGCTTCCGATCATTGTCCGTTGGTGTTAAAGGGGGAAAGTAGTGATTGGGGTCCCAAACCCTTTCGTTTCAATAATCATTGGTTGGAAAACCAGAAATTCAAGGGGATGGTGGAACGTGTGTGGAGGAATTATGGGGTTGGTGGTTGGATGGGGTTTGTTCTAAAATCAAAATTGAAAGCTTTGGAAGGTGAGATTAGGGAGTGGAATAAAGTGGAATATGGCAATGTTGAAATGAGATTGAATTTGCTAAGGCAAGAGATAGAGGAGCTTGATGGGTTTAGTGATAGTCGGTTTTTAACTAATGATGAGGGGGTAATTAGAAAGCATAAATTTGAGGAACTTTGGAAGTTGTGGAAAAGTAAAGAGTCTATTCTTTTCCAAAGGTCGAGATCCAAATGGTTAAGAGAGGGGGGGTGCTAATTCTAAGTTCTTTCATTGTTGTGTGAAGAATAGAGGCCTTAGAAATGGGATCAAAGCGCTTAAGGTGGATAATGATTAGGTGTTTGAAGTTAATGCTATTAGGGAAGTGGTGGTCGATTACTTTAAAGAGCATGTTAGGAGTCCCGTGTGGGAGAGACAGAAGTTGGATGGAGTTACTTTTGCTTCTATTTCCGATGTTGATAATGATTTTCTTATTGCTCCTTTTTCTATGGCGGAAATAGAGATGGTGGTGAAGGCGTGTGATGGTAATAAGAGTCCGGGTCCGGATGGGTTCAATTTTGCTTTCATTAAGCATTTTTGGTATCTCATTAAGTATGAGGTGAGATTGTATTTTGACCAATTCCATGGTAATGAGGTGTTCCCTAAGTGTCTTTTATCATATTTTGTCACTCTTATTCCGAAGGTTAAAAGTCCTGTTTCACTTAGAGAGTTTCGTCATATCTCTTTGTTGGGTACTTGGTATAAGCTTCTTGCTAAGGTGTTGGCCGGAAGACTATCGAAGGTAATGAATTCGGTTATCTCAAAATCTCAATCGTCTTTATTAAAAGGTAGACACTTGGTGGATGGGGTGTTGATAATGAATGAGGTCGTGGAAGAGGCGATGTTACAAAACCGTGAATGTTTAATCCTTAAGGTTGATTTTGAGAAAGCTTATGATTCGGTTGATTGGAGTTTTTTGGAATATATGCTTCAAAGGGTGGGCTTTGTGGGGAAGTGGATTGCTTGGATGAAGGCGTGTGCTTGTGGTGGGAATATGTCGGTCCTTGTGAATGGTTATCCAACCGAAGAAATTGATATTCAAAGAGGGCTAAATCAAGGGGATCCTTTGGCACCTTTCCTTTTTCTATTGGTGGCGGAGGGCTTTAGTGGGCTCATGAAGAATGTGGTAGACCGGAATCTTTTTAAAGGCTTTGAGGTTAAAAGGGGTGGTACGGTGATTTCACATCTTCAATATGCGGATGATACTTTGTGCATTGGGGAAGCATCTATTGAGAATTTATGGACCCTTAAGGCGTTATTAAGGGGTTTTGAATTTGTGTCCAGTTTGAAGGTGAATTTTCACAAGAGTTGTCTTATGGGAATTAATGTTTCGACGGAGTTTTTGGGTATGGCTTCTACCTTTCTTAATTGTAGTGTAGGTTCCTTCTCGTTCATGTATTTGGGGCTACCGATGGGTGCTAGGGCGAAGAGTATGTCTACTTGGGAACCGATGTTGGAGCGTATTAAGGCTAAGCTTAACTCTTGGGGGAATAAGTATATTAGTTTAGGAGGACAAATTGTTCTCTTAAATTCGGTGCCTATCTTTTATCTTTCTTTTTTGAAGATTCCGGTGAAAGTGATTAAAAAGGTGGAGGCCATTCAAAGGAAATTCCTTTGTGGAGGGGGGAGGGGGCGGGGGAGAAAGAACATTTGTTGGGTTAGTTGGAGGAAAGTTTGTCAACCTAGAGGTAAAGGAGGACTTGGTGTGGGAGATATTAAATTGGCTAATATTAGTCTTTTAGCAAAGTGGAAATGGTGGCTCATTGAGGACCAATCTTCTTTGTGGAAGGATGTGATTCATGATAAATATGGGCCTAATGCAGGGTATATGAGTATGGTGGTTGGGGAGGTTTGGCCGAGATATGTGTCTAGGTGGTGGAAAGACTTATTGGCGTTAGAGCCGGTTGGTGGGGTGAGGTGGTTTTGTAGGGAAGTAGAGCGAAAGGTGGGGAATGGAAGAGATACGCTTTTTTGGAAGGACGTTTGGGTTGCTAATAAACCTTTAAGGGATGCTTTCCCGCGCTTATTCTCTCTTGCGCTCTTTCAAGATGTTAAGGTGGTGGATGTGTGCTTTGCGGAAGGGGATAGATGGAGGCTCCTTTAGCGGAGAGAGTTGTTTGAATGGAAGAAGGAGAGTTTTTGTTTGCTTCTTGGCCGTTTGAATGGGGCCGTGCTTACGGAGGGCGTGGATAGGTGGTATTGGAAGCCAGAGAAGGAGGGCGTTTTCTCCGTGAAGACGTTTTATTTGTTGATTCAAAATTTGATACCCTTCGAGGGAGGATTGACCTTTGAGGAGGAAGTAATTTTCCGGGAAATTTGGAAGAGTAAGGCGTCAGCTAAGGTGGTGGCCTTTTCGTGGACTTTGCTCCTTGATAGGATCCCGACTAAGGTGAACCTTGCTTATAGAGGTCTTTTGGGGGCCGATGAGTCTAAGCGGTGTGTGTTTTGCGGGAGCCAAGATGAATTGGTGGTTCATCTCTTCCTTCATTGTGACATAATTTCTAAAGTGTGGCGGGAGGTGATGAATTGGTTGAACTTTAATTTTATCTCTCCCCCAAATTTATTCATTCATGCTATTTGTTGGTCGAGACATGTGAGGAACAAAAAGCTTAGACGAGGGGCTTGGTTGATTTGGCATGCGGTGGTTTGGGTGGTTTGGAAGACGCGTAATAATTGGATTTTTAATAATAAGACTTTTGATGTTATGGAGATGGTGGATGAAATGAAGTTGTTGTCCTAGAAGTGGGGTATGGAGCGTTTGAACATAGCATTTTGTCTGTTTTACGAGTGGTGTTGGAACCCTCGCTTTTTCTTTGATGGTTGGTTGGGAGTCACTGTTTGGGAGGGATTTTGAATGTACGGGATTTTGTTTGGCTGGACTGTTCCCAATTTGGATCCCTGGCAGCCTTGTTATGCTGCTGTTGACAGTATTAGTGAGGCTAGGAGGTTGGTGTTTTGGTTCAGTTTTTGTTTCTTTTATGACTGTTTTTTCCCTGTTGTGTTCAGGTTACAGGGCCTGGTGTTTGTATCTGTTGTGCCCGAGTCTTTCTTCTCTTAAGAAAGCTTTGTTGGCTTGTTAATAAAGTTTGGTTGTTCAAAAAAAAAAGTATAGGTAAACCAAAATTTGATCAAGTTAGAGGGGCTAAAGTAACTTAAATTTTAAAATTTGATGTCATGATACAAAACCAAAGAATCATCAAATTACAAGGTTTGAATCCAAAGTTTTTATTTTCACAGAAGTTTAAACCTAAACTCACCCAAATAACATGAGATTAAACATCATTTAACCCTTCAAACAACATCTTCCTCCATTCAATCGGCCTCAACATCGTTGCCTTCAAACCAAATGTCACCTTAGAAAATTGTTTATTTTTATGTTTTATATTCCAATTAAATCAGCCTCGTTGCCTTCAAACTAGTTCTTTGTTCAAGACCCCATTTCAAATTTTTATGTTATATGCTCTGATTCATCAACTTTTATGGTTTACTGTTTTTTAGGTTATTTACCATAAATTTATTGATTCTATTTCGTTGATTGTTATTTATAATAATTCTGATTCATCAGAATTTTGTTGAATATTGTTGTTCTATTTATGATGAGTTTGAATCTTGTTGTATAGTGGTTCATCAATTTTGTTCTAATAATTGTTTTTATATTTCAATGAATTTATTAACAGGTTATTTTCTGCATCCAATTTCAACTATTTGGATCTTACTAATGGTGTTCGTGACAGTAGTATTGCAGAAAGAAGTTTTTCAAAATCGAAGTTGATTAAACGTACTTGAGATCATTAATGTTACAAGAGAGATCGAACGGTTTGACAACTTTGTCATTTAAGAAGGATATGTTACAGAATATTGATGTTGATGAGATCATTCATGTAATTTTTACAAAAATAATCATTATACACTAAGATTAATGTCATTCTATAAAAGTGCAAATATCGTTAATCTTGATGTATCTCAATAACATATCAAATGATTTATTCCCGTGAATTTAGCTCAATTGGTAGGGTTATTGCATATTATATGCAGGGGTCGGGGTTCGAAAACCCCACTTCTCCACATTATATGTGCGAGCTCTAACCACTAGCCTACTTGACAAAAAAAAAACATATCAAATGATTTTAGATTTTTGTAAAAATTTACATAAATGATCTATATGATATAAACTTACAATCCAACGGTTAAATTTGAAAAATATGTATCGAGTCAAACGATGTTGAGTGGTGTAACATTACATTGGTGCAATTTGACCCCGAATCAAATCACATTGATGTATTGTTACTTCAATGTCACACCACTCAATCTCGTTTTACTCGATACATATTGAACCCACACCCGTTATATATATTAAAAAAACTAACTAGAACAAGGGAGTGGAACAAGTACGATGACAACCAACAACCAAATAATCTCAAACAACAACAAAAACAATCTAGCAACCAAATGCAAAGGAAAATCACAATCAAACCAAAGAACAACAATATAAAGAAAATAGAGAGTAGATGAACAACACATCAAAAGTTTGTTTACCCATTTCGGTCCAACAATGGCATACATCTAACAAAGAGAGCATCTCTACAAACCACAATCAAAGAGTCACTACAAATATATACAGAGAGTCGCAAGAAATTAGATTCAACAAGCTTTTCAAGAATAAACTTCTACGTTTTTCCCACTCTCTTCCCTTGAACAAGAGAGTTACAAAGCGACAAAGAAATTTAGCTCTTAGTGTTCACCAAGAACATCGCCTAAATTTCTCTGCTTTACCCTCTTACAAT
>Ga0315915_1009869_pt1 | contig 10716 bp, 5 predicted proteins | sample MpolbnodulesMG_FD_207738 | JGI IMG/M metagenome (GOLD analysis project Ga0315915, IMG submission 207738) | Medicago polymorpha root nodule microbial communities from Los Angeles, California, United States - branched nodules | ecosystem: Host-associated > Plants > Roots > Nodule | place: USA... | reverse complement strand
TCTCTGGATGGGAACAATCCCCAACTGAGAACGTATGAATCTTGTTTTGTACCTCAACCCAACTATAGCCAGGTACTTTCTGTACACCAACATCCTTCATCTTTGATCTCATCTTATCAGCATCAACCCATCTGCCCGAGGCTGCATATAGGTTTAAGGATGATAAAGATGTTTATGTTTATTGAAGATGATTGTGATTTATTTGAATTCATTTTGATGATGATTTTTTAAAATTTGTGTTTATTTATGAAGTTGATGATGAACAACAATGAAGACGATGATTTAGATTAATTAGATGTTTATTATATTTTAAAAGATTAAAGAAATTATTGTTTACTGAATTAAAGGAATTAGAAATGATATGTATAATAAAATGGGAACTTCTAACGTACACCTCATAAATTTTGTCCACTTAAGCCATGCCATATCATTAGTCGCAAAGCCGCATAAGCAAAATTGACTTCAAAATAGGATGTGGGGCCAAAAATGAAGAAAACTTAAGAGATACATTCAAAGAACCACAAACCCAACAAAAACAGAGAGAGAAGAGAGAGAGAGAGATGGAGTTGCTTTGAAAAAACAGATAACTAACCAAACACAAGGAAACAAAATCATCACACTTCCTGAAGAAGCCACGTAGGCACCTCCAAGAAACAACAAAAACAGCCAACCTAGTCCAAAATCAACCAAGTGAAAGAAGCATGGGACTCCACCACAGAAGCCATAACCTTGTCATGCCACACATAAGGACCACCCAAACCTGCAGTCCACATAGAACTCTATTGAGACCAGCTGAGGATCGATTCCACCACACACTCATAGTGGGAACAAGAATGCCCAGGATGCCTCCCAAAGAACCACTGCCATGAGGAGAATTGAATCTTGTCCACCAAGCGCTCAACATCTATATTCTTACATGAAAAGATAAGATCATTACGATCCTTCCACTCAACCGAGCTCTAGATCAAAGCCAAACCACGCCTAATCCTCTCACTCCCTATAACCCTCCTAAATGCCTCCAAGGGACCAGACAGGTCCTTCACAAGCATTTCTTAGATTTTTTCTTCATATTATTTGACTTCTTTTATAACAAATAGATGAAAAGATCTAAAATAGATTAATTTATTTTCAAAAATAATTTGTAACGAATAAGCATTTAATTTGTTTCCTTTGGAAATGCACACCATGATACACACTTCATTCACAATAGAAGCATTGGCATTTGATAAGACTTGGATTGGTCCAAAATCACTTACAAATTTACATCTAAATATATTTCACCATCTCCACACTATCTGGAGCCTTATAGAGGAAGATGCAGTCATTTCAGAGTTTTCAAATTGCCCACAACACAAGATATAAAATGAACGATATCCTTGATTCAACGTCATCCACCTGTTCCAATAAGCATCGAGAAAATAAAAGAAAGATTATTCAATATAACAAACACCATCCCTAGCCATGCATAAATTGCATACCAAACTGTGAAGATAAGCCCACAAAGAACAAAACATGTGAAGTATTTTTTTAATAGAAAATTATATATATAAAAAAAACAAAGAAGAGATACAATATAAGAGTCGCTAAAGAAATCCATGGATACAAAACAACAAAGGAGAGTACTAGTCGTACTCAAATCACTAAAAAGGAAAACATCACAAAAATAATCCCAACAAGAAGGTGAAGTCCTAGCTCCAGACGGCAAAACGGTCTTCGGCCTCTCGAAAGCACCACCTCCGATAAGCAACCTAACTGAAAAGAACATTTGAAAACTTTCAAAATAAGAAAAATGAACACTCTCAGGTGGGGTTCGCAATAACGTCGTCCTTGTTTCCAGGGATAGTCATACCTGGACTTACCCCCCATCGCCCTACTCTATTAGCTCCAATATAAAATCAACGCCAATTTCCACTCATAATAGGTACATGATGTATGATTTTTTTCTTCGAAGGAACCATTTTCAGAAAGAAAAACAAGTGGAAAGTTGATTCCACATGTGTCCCATAGAGAGCCCATGATGCGACTGAAGATATAACAGTTACCTTCATAAGAAAAAGATTAATTCTAGTGGAAAGTCTATCCAATAACATTTGCTAAGAGATGACACATAAATTATATCAAATTGTAAAAAACTACCATTTATTTTTGTTAGAGTTCCGAGAGAGCGGCGACCAGAAGCGACAGAAACACCACATCGTCGTTTAAGACCTTAAGATATTCAATATATAAGTCATGTCTTTTATATATCTATCATTTATCTTATTCAAATTAGATGTAAGACTAACCATTCACACTTGAACAAAACGGTTTTATTATATTACCATCAACTTGAACATTCATTAAAAAGGATGAAAAGACTACATAATTGATTATTCATACACATTTATTATCACAACCAATCAATATATTTAAATTAAAAGTAATCATTATAGCTTAATATATGATAATATAGGCAATTATTGACTTGTCTCAAGTTTTCAAGTAGAAAGATAAGTGGTCTATAAAGTACTAGTGTAGCAAGCCCAATAAATGCAATACGACATATCATTGTCCTGATGTTGACGACTCCACAATATCATTGTTTTCTCCTCCACCTGCCACTAAAGGTTCCTGGTTCTTTCTAACTCTCTCCTGCAAGTGTTTTACCCACTTCCAAGTTGTTGGGTCCTCCTGAAAATAATATCAAATACGAAATTATGTAAACAGACTAAACAATGAGAATCAACTCTTTTTAAAGGCAAAAATAACTATTTCAAGAGACTAAACTCCTCTAGTTATTATCTTAAAGTTATAGGATGCATTATAACCTTAGGATTAATTTAGTATTAACATTTGTTGTGAAAGTGACTCAAAATTGGAAAAATTAAAGTTTGCTGAATCTGTCAAAATTAGGGCCCGAATGGTGCTGTCCAGGGCCCGAATTTGAGTGATGTTTTTTTTATCTGTTGGTTCGGCAAAAATCGGTGGCCGAATGGAGGAATTCGGGGCCCGAATTTGCCAGGAGAAAATATAACAGAAACGTATTTTAGGGCTGAGATTTTGTTCCAATTTATGAGGGATACTTTTACTATAAATATAGACTTTGTATCAGAGTAAACCTTGAGATAGAGGGGGCTGAAACAAGGGTTTAGAAAAGTAACAACAAAACTAGGGTTTGTATAGAGTTTGTCTCTTTTGCAACAAACACTAGGGTTTGAGGGTTGAATCATCTTGGGAAACACTATTAGGATTGAGTCTCTTGGTTACGGGAAGAGATTGAGACTTTGGGTAGAATTAGGCGGGAGACTTATTCTTGTAACCCATTGATATCTCTTTTGTAAAGTTACTCATCATTATAGTGAAACGGATGGCTGCTCTCTCCCCCAGACTAAGTCAATTTGGACCGAACTGGGTAAACAGATTCTTTTGTGTTCTCTCTTCTTTTTCTCTCGCTGTTTTTCTACTTTTGCCTTGTGTTTATAATATTTCCATACACTTTATTTTGGTTGCTTGATTATCACTTGCTCCACACATCAAGTTTGTTATTGGTGTGTTTTCTCATTGAATTCACAACAACATTGTTGAATCACCATAAAAAGTATTAGCATTGTATTTTATTATAAATTTATCTTATATAAAAATAATAGATAACTATAGTTTATAATAACATTGGGAGACATATAAATATAGGCGAAAACATCTTTTGTTATATAAACTCATAAAATTTTGATATATAAAACAATATGGCACCAACCACCATCCATTACTAAATTTTATCAAATTTTAAGCTAGCAGGTCTTGTAATATATTTATTTTGTTGATTTGTTTTCAAATGATACTGTTGTTGTGGATAAAAACAGGTCTTGTAACATTAAATCATATCCTATATATCTATATCAAACAAGTGATGAATCAAAGTTGTATATAGTTATGTAAAAGGAAATACTTACACGAACATGATTAAGAAAAAGGGTGTCTCTAAACACACTAGGAAGAGAGTTTGCTAATGCAATGCCAGCCCTGCTTTAATATGAAAGAAGTTTTATTAGAAATTAGAAAAATACACATGCATTCATACAAGTTGCACACATTGTTAAGAGAAAATGGATATTCAAGAGCATTTAAGATGATGGAATTGTTCAACCAACCAGCGATCATCAGACAAACGAGCATAGCAAGGAATTATAAACTTCAAAAGACGAGATGTAGGTTGCTTGTCAAGACTTTCGGACATCATGTCCAAAACTCGATGTACTGCAAAAAACCGCTCTGCTGTAGCACAAACGTAGGCCAAACCATCATCATCGAACAAAATTTTCTGGATTATAAAGGTTGCAGTCTGTAGAGATAAACAAGAAAATATATCTACTTAAATTTAGAACAAGATAACTTACATATGAAATGGTGTTAATCGCATACCCAACAAAAATGGAACACAGAAAATTAAAGAATGGAATAGAAAAAAAAAAAAGTTCATTTACCAAAATACTCTTTAAAAAATAAAAATAGAGAAACTAACAGTTTTTGATATTTCATTCCCAATCTCCATGTTGCTCAAGCACAATGGAATTATGTCGCTTAAAACGAGGTAACCCAAGACTTCTTTGGTGTTAACCTGTGAATATCAAGTATCAACAAAAGGAAATTATTACAAATGGTAAATATGTAATAAAAAAGAAAAAAAAATCTAAAATCATGTAAAAGTTTAAATAGTAGAAAAAAATTAATTAATTAATGATGTATATGAATTCATCCTAACAAGTTATATTTGTAACTCTCAAATACTAAATATGAAATTTTTATAAGAATGAATTTGAAACTTAAATAGATATAATTGAAAGCATACCAAGAGCATGATAAAACTGCAAGTCAGCCAATTATTTGGCTCATAACAAGCTACTTTCTATAGTTTTAAAAATAATTAGTGATTAGTGTTTTTTGTATGAATATGATCAATAATTTATTGGTACAAATTTTATGTAAATGACACATTCAAGGCACTATCAAACATTATAAGTTTTTTGTGACAATATTTTTTGTAATTAAAATTACTTTCTTTTCATGTAATACCTGCACTAAAGCACCAATGACTCCAAGACTTGCAAACCTTAAATACTCAAACTGTGGTGACTTGTCTTTTGTTTTAAGGAAGGGATACAAATACAAAGGCATGCCAGCTGCAAACAAGAAAATTTAAGTTTAAATAATGGAAATACAAATGTATTTTTTCTTCAAATGTTATCTTTTAATGAGCAAAATCTAGGATGAGATAATGTCAAAGCAATCATCTTGATTATATTTTGTAGTTAAAAAAGAAGCAATAATGTATAAAAAAATAAATAATAATACACCTCCACAATATACTCAAATTTAAAAACTATTATTCTAAATATAACAAATGGTGAGTAAATATAAATTAAGAGTAATTATGATGAATAAAAGACTTGACGTTACCATTCAGGAACAACATCCTTGTTTCAGAGTGAGATGCCAAACACTATAGTAAAAACATGAGAGAAAAGTGTAAGAGGAAATAATAATTTCATATTTTTCATATATGAAGAAAAACAAGAAAAAAAGACTTTATCATCTGTGGATGGACTCGTTTCTAATTAACATGATTGTTTTTTAGGTATAGTTGGGGGTATGATAAAAGTGTTTGTATACTAAACACATGATTCAAAACTTGTTAGAATAAACTCATCTCACCTGAAGTAGTGCAAGAACGTTACACACTCGAGTTGATTGTGCTAGAGTAAGAGTTGGTGGTGAAAGAGTACAATATATTGAAGTTATTTCCTGAAGAATAAGAAAAAACACTACTTAGTATGTGCAGGGCAACCAATAAACACTTTTTAAAACACCTGAATGTTTAAAAATTAAAACTATCAAAGAACAAATAGTATTAATAAGTTAATTTAAAAACATTTAGAGTATATTATTCTAAAGAAAATCTAAATTATACAATCATCATTTACCTCTAACGCTCCCTCATAATCAAGCCTCGTTTTTTTTTAATTGTAAAAATAAAATTTTGTTTTAACGTTGAAAAGAAAAAGTTGAAAACATATAAACATAATTTGATATCATACCTGTAAAAGTACTGCAATAGTGCCAAAAGAATTCCATAATAAATGTGCAAGTTCTTGAGATAATTCATTCCTCTGAAATATAAAAGAAGGAAAATACAAAATTATCACAATTGTAAAAGTTCGAGAAACATTACTAAACACCAACCAAATTGTAATAAAAAAATGCCCAAACATAATAAATCTACGTGATACACATGTGACACAGTAATAGCAATTTAATATAAATATATTTTAATGTCGTCAACATCATTGCAATCAATTATTTTGAAGTCACATTGTGAATCACTTGATTCCATCAAACAACTTAGATTGGTTGATTGTAGAGAATACAAGTCCAATTTCGCTGGTCTATTCTCTCATAGTGCACCACCTTTTATCACTATTGTTTCTCTCTTTACTTTCCATCATCTTAAGTATCAAACTCTCATTTTCATTATCTTCCATTTCTTGTAATCTCTCTTTCTTGCCCCATTTGTATACCTCTCAGAGTCATGGAGTATGATATAAACATCTCTCGTAAAATACAAAATGATATGATATCAAACTTTCTAAAATACATCTTAATTCTTTTAAGTCTATAACACATAGCAAGATATTATTCACATCTAATTAACAATGACTAACATACATTAAAACTGGAACAAAGCTTTACATTCTATAGAAATATTTTTCTTTTTATAAAAATATCTAAGGAAAAAACACAAGATATAAATGTTAGAATTACAACCAAGTATAATCAAGTAAAGTATAAAAGTGATGGTCTCACAATGACGTGTATCAATTTAAGTATATGGTGAGGAGGAACACTTACACAACTCGTTTAAGAGTTAGATTACCTATGGATTTAGTGAAAGACATTAAAAATATAAGAATAAAAAAGAATTACAGATAGACTAGTAGAAACTTTCAAGAGGACACAAATAGGGTTTTCTTAAATGTTGATATTCTAGTGAATAAAATCTCATGATCCACGTGTCAGATAATAATCCTAATTTTATCATAAATTGGTTTGATGTCATCAACATCATTGTAGTCAATGATCTCAATTGTTGAAGATGATTACACAATTAAAATATCAAGTTCCTGATTTGCCGACGTCACAACATGGATCACATAATTTCTATCCCACTATTTAGAATGATTAACAACAGTAAATTCAACTCAACATGAACACATTAAATTTAGTGCTAGACATAACTCTTTGAAGATTCAGATTAATTGCGAGTTTAATGAAAGACATTAAAAATAGACAAAAAAGTAATAATCGAAGAAAGATTTGTAAGGACCTTTGAGAGGACACGAAGAGCGTTTTCTCTGAGATCAGGATTGCTGAGTTCAATAACAAGGCGTTCCATGTAGGTCATCGTTTGGGAAATGGTTCTAGATTGAGTAGCAGCACCAAGAGGAGCTATAGACGAAGATTCATTCTTCATTGAGAGCGAATGAGGAGAAATTTTTTCCATCGATCGGGGTGGAAATGATACAATACAATAAGCATGCAATTTTATCACTTTACTTTTGCTTTTGTCTATGTGTGATGATAATATTGTATAATATTATATAATATATATTTAAATAATTATTTGCATATATAAATATATTGAATTTTGTTTTTAATTTGTCTAAAAAATTCTTCAAACAGTGGTCCTTCCAATATTTTCCATGTATACCCTTTAAAATTTTGAATTAATTTTTACAATCATGTTTAATACATTATAAAGGGGTTAACCTAATATGGATCTCTAAAGAATAGTCAAAAGGTGGACCTTTACTTTTTTAGGAAAAAAAATAAGTTTTATAACAATAAAAAATGAAAATAATATTTGATTGAAATATACTAAAAATATGAGGGTCCATATTAGACAACCCCCATTACAAAAATATCCTTTGCAGAATTTTAAAAGTTTTAGCAAAAAATAATTAAATATGAATCCCTAAAAAAATTCATATTTAATTTATCTTTTGTTAAAAAATTCTGAAATTTTGTGGGACGCAATTTTATAATATTCTAAATACGTCTCTAAAAACTTATTGAGAAATACGAATGTTACACATGCGTTAACTTAAAAACAGAGAGAAAAAATGATGATATAAAATATTTAAATGATCATTGTTTGAAATTGTAGAGGGACTAAAAACAAATTTTGATATGCTTATTGATACTAAAAACTTATTGGACCCTATGATATAGTTTAGTTTAAGTTTTACTTTTTTTTTATAGACACCACAATCATAATGCATTTTTTAATAGTAATATAATATTAAATAATACTTAAACAAATTATTTTCAAAAAATAATTGAAATTGTATCTATTAATTAAACTAATTAAAAAAAGCAGGGGGGAGGTTCCTTTATCAAACTCCTTATAACTCCATCAGAAAATTTAAAAAGTGTTGGCCCATCTTTTTAACAAATATTATTTAACATTAACTATACCATAATATATAGACTATTACTTTTCCCACCCTATTGGACACTCGTGCACCCTATTTTATTCTCCAAATCCTCTTCGGAAAACGTAATCCGAACACGTCCAGATTGCATAATCCGAACTGCCACAATATAGAATGTACTGGACAGAACTGACAGTTTGGCATGTTTTTGTGGATTCATAGTTTTTTGAAGATAAAAAATTAAGAAAAAGACAATTATGATAAAATTGTACCAATAAATAATTATTTATATATATATATATATCATTATACAAAAAAAAAATTGAATTGATATCATTACACATTTTACCTAATGATATACATTTCAACTAATGATATACATTCCGTCAAAAAATGATGATATACATTTAATCTAAAATGCCCCAAGATCTATGTCAATATCATCAAGATTAAAGCTATCTTTCTTTTCAAGCTTCACACCATCTTCAACCTTCTTCCCAACAACAACCTTTTCTTCTGGATCAAGATTTTCAATAATGTACAAATCTTGGTCATCACCTATGACTTCAAAACCCGTCACCCGACATAGTTCATTATAGTCGGCCATTCGACTGACATATCTATTAGGCCAGCTTAAGGAATCATCCCGAGCATGTTGTCTCCATAGCGGGAAAATGGGAGGAATAGGACAACCATCCTTCAATTGTATAATCATGAAATGGTTGTCATTGTCATGTGTCATACACATCAACCGCTCAACAAGTGGCCGTTCACCCCATATAGGAAAAAAGGTTTTAGATCGCCCTTTCAAAATGGACAACTGAACAACAACGTGGTTGTATTTCTGTGCCATGAGAAAACTCATATCCAGCATGGTCATCCATTTATCCGGTGGTGCATGACCAATACCGGAAAAGTAGACCTCTTTATATCGTCTATCATCATTAATCATCCGCCGATAGCGAGCATTTCCTTCGCTGATTAGCTCGTTGTGCAGCTGGTAACAGATCATTTGGTGATCGACAACGCTCAAGTTACGTAGACCCGCAACTGCACATAACCCACAATGACCATCACCAGCTACATCCACCACATTTTGAATAAAGTCTTGCATCCAAATTGGGATTTGGTCTTTGTGTGGTATGTGGACTTTAACCGGAATTGGGTTAGGATTTTTGGGAATTGGCTTAGGATTTTTGGGTATTGGCTTAGAAGGATTAGGCGACATGTTGCTTTTCCATGCACTCTTTCTACTTGCCCCTATTAAATTTGTCTGCGAAGCCTGTGTCTGTTGTTCTTGAGAATCAACAATCTCCCTGAACGAAGGTGATTGCTTCGTCGACTGAATGAAATGTTTATTTTTCTTTGGAGCTCCTTTAGTGATGACCTATTTTGGAGGTGCACGCATTAAGGTAGTCTCCGGTAAAACAAACTGTCGGAATTGTTTTTTAATATGCAACTTCATGTTGTAGTATGCGTTCTTGAACCAGGACTACAATGAGTTTAAAAAACTGTCAGATTAAGAACTAGTGGAAAAAATATGCATTCTGGAAAAAAATATGCATTCTGTCTATACTGAGTAACTTCGGATTATGTAATCCGGAATGCTTTAGCACATTCCGGATTATGTATTCCGAATTTATACGATACACCCCATGTGAACGTCCTAGTCCACATTGAGTGGGGCGTAAATGCTATATTTTCGGATTATATAATCCAGAATGTGCTAAAGCATTCCGGATTACATAATTCGAAGTTACTCAGTATAGAGGCAGAAACTAAAAAATCTGGGCAGAGGCATACACAATTTTTATAGAAAATACCTAAAGCAAACTCCATTCCGGTAGTAGAGAGATGTCTTCCTTCCTATCCTTCATGTCACCCTCATACTCGAACCTCAGCCTCTTCTAATGAGTATGGATTTCATCCAAACGGATGGGGGTGTTGTTCTTGATCTTCAATGCAATCGCACATGCACATGGCAATCTGAAAGTGATCAAACTCAAACAACCGCACTTGGATTTATCCATTCTTATTTCAAGTGCTCGATCTGCCTCGTCTGCGAGATAATGCGAAGCTTTCCTTGATATGTTTCGAATCAAGCTAGACCACAAACGTTTTCCATTGAATCTATGTTCAAGCATGATAATACTCGTCTGGAAGGAAGTGTGTATCTAAGTATGGTGTGACTCTAGCATGTCCTGAAGTTGTTGCCAGTTTGTACTTAAATCACCCATACTACCAGTCAAGT
>Ga0315915_1009864_pt1 | contig 10723 bp, 3 predicted proteins | sample MpolbnodulesMG_FD_207738 | JGI IMG/M metagenome (GOLD analysis project Ga0315915, IMG submission 207738) | Medicago polymorpha root nodule microbial communities from Los Angeles, California, United States - branched nodules | ecosystem: Host-associated > Plants > Roots > Nodule | place: USA... | reverse complement strand
CTACCAATCACAGCCTTAAAATGATGGTAAAAAGACGGCGGACACGGAAAGGTGTCAAACAATGGAGGGTACCAAGCACCAGGTTCACTATGACAAATCACAATAGTCTCATTCATATTACACTTTGTTTGATACAGTTCAACAGCCAAATTCTTCATATCTTGTGGCAAACCCTCCCAAAAATCCAAAGATTCAAGATCACCATGATGCTCAATTGCTAACCTAAAAGATTGAATTTTTGTATGACCATGAAGGGATAGAATGTAAGACCAACCTTCTGAGCTATACCCACCACCTGAAAGAAAGGGAGCCATCCATAGGAGACAATGAGAGGGTGTGGAAAGTGGTTTTTGGGGTGTAAAAAGGGTTAGTGATTTGAGGGAGAATTTTAAGTAGTGAAGTTTGTAGTAATTTGTTGTTGTGAAACCTAATAAGATTGCTGTGAATAAGATCAATAAGGGGAGTGTTTGAAATGCGAGTTTTTTGAGTTTTGATGTGATGGGGTGGTTTGGTGGATCGGGAAGAACATGGTTGTTGTTTGATTCAACGGAATTCATGATATGAGTATAGGAATCAAATTGCTACATAGAGAAATAAAATGATGACATGTCTAGAGAGAGAAGAAGAGGAGTGAGAAACCTGATGGAAATGGAAGAGAGAAGTGTTGCACTATTTGTTAGTTTGTGATTCATTGGATCTCACACTGAATTTGTTTTTCGATTGCACACAAGATATAAGAACTAGAATAGCTTATTTTTGTATTTCTAATTTGTCCACGGTATGCATATAAGATGTTTGTAAAATGTTCTGTGTGGAATGAATTGTCCTTTTATAAAAACTGTACATGTAGAAATAACATGGCATACATCAGCCCAACATTTTTATGGTGGAGTTGCTGCCGTGAAATCAGCCTTTTGCATTTGCAATGTAAGGCTGCCTACAAGAGTAAAAGAGATCCACAATAGGTCCAGCAACCCTTTTCTAGACCCTGCCATGGCACTACCAGGTTGCCCATCTTATATTTTTCTGTCATTGTATGTGGAAATAAAGTGAAATATGTATCATCTCTAGTTTATTTATTGCATGCAAATTATGTGTGAGAATTTGGTGGATTGAACATTTTAAGATAATTTGATCAAGTGATTTGTGATTTTTTTTTATAGGAAATTAATAAAAATATTGAGAAGCCTTAGCCCAGCAGAAGTTCAACTTCTAGGTGATTGACTTGATTACTTTGAGAAATCACATGCTACTCTAACACTTCAGGCTCTCGGGAGTAGAAATAGTAGCATGAGGTAGTCGATATCTGATTGTGTTGTGATTTTCCTTCGAGCATGATTGGTGATTGCAGACTCTGATTAGTGATCACAACTGAGTGAAGGCTTTTGCATAATAGTTGGTAATAGGGTTCTGTTTCAAAACTGGCTTGCGTATTATCCCGAAATATCAAATACTTGCATTTGCTATCTGGACCCAAACCTTGGACTGGAACTGAAATACTGATTTCTCAAAGAGAAAATTGCATTGCAGTTGGTGATCAAAGGAAAGTAATTTGTTGGCTTCACTGTTTGAATAATGGCAGATACTATTGTTACATATGAACAATCTTCTACTTCCTCATTCGACCCTGCCCGAATAATCTATCATGTGATTGTTACTCTTGAACTTCTCATAGTTTTTTTTTTTAACATATTGGATATTTCAAACTACTGTCTTTTATACTTCTTCATACAAAAACAGATGTTAGAAGCAGTTCTCCCAATACAAATGTCCTCGATGCAATTCGCGATACTGCTCTCTCCCATGTTATAAAGTAAGTAAAGTTACCTCCAAGTAGATATGAGCTGGTTATGTTTGATTTGTGTTGCAAACTTGTGTGTGTGTGACTCAACTCCATTAACTAACTAAGTTGTGTGCCTGTGACCCAACACCATTAACTAACTAGTTGATTTTACATAATGTTATGTGGGACTAGCGTGTCAAGACTCAATGGTCAATAATATATATGATACAGATGTTTTGGACAAAACATTTACGGATTGAGAATCACTCTTTTTACTTCTCGTGTTCAACAAAGTTTAAAGAAAGTATCATTTCAGTTTTGATACTGAATGTTAATTTTACAAGATATATTTGGATGAGGCTATCAAGCCAAGGTACTGTTCTTGTAGTGTGGCTGCCTTGTTTCTGTGCATGTATCTTCATCTGCATGTATTGTGCTTACTTTACTTTGGTCAATGGTCCAATTATGTGATGACAACTCTTTTATTTTGCAATGTTATACTTTAATTTGATGTTTATGGTTTTGTAAAATTGTTGTTATAATCATCAATTTTGCTGAAATTGTAAAGGGTTAAATAATTTGGTCTTTGAAATTAATGAAATTCCTAATCGAACTGTATGGAATTAAAAACTTTTGATCACATTAGCCCCTCCAATCGATGTCTGGGACTAAAAGTACCATCCTGGAAAGACTAGTGCAGTCAAGGATCTTTAATTTCAGGGATATTTTTTAACTTCATTTTGATGATATTGTTTTTATAACCTCTTTTAAATCTTGGATAAACAAAAACATGTTACTTACTTGGATAATATTATCCTCTAACACTGGCCTTGATTTTTTTTGGTTTTTCAAAGTTCTTTTAAATTTTTATTTTATTGATCATTCTTCAATGATATCTTGAGCTGTGAATTTGAATTTCTTTACTAAACTCGTTAGAGATACTCAAGAAGAATAGAAACTGAAAGAGAACCAAATGCTGTTTCTGTGAACATGGTGTAAAGTTTTAAGTCAAGATCTGGATGTTGTAATATCTACCTATGCGGAATAGGGAAATATGTCAACATGTGATCTGCTTCAATATAGCTAGAAACATAGTCAAGTTTCAATGATCTATATTATCAAGTTTTTATCTGCTTTAGATTTCATAAAACTTCTGATTGTATCCTCAAAATTCTCTAATGTTGTTAATCATTACATTTCTCTTAGAAGGAATATATCATCAAAGGAAGAAAAATTGGGACACCAAAACCGAAGTTCATCTTGTGGTGAAACTATATTAGTAATTCACTCCTTTTTGTAGATACTCTAATTTTAAATCTTGTTCCTTGCTTGTTATGAACTGCTTTTGATCCCTTTTATTGTAATTATTACAGTCTCATAGTCTCCGCTGTACTGAATCCTTCATGAAAGAAAATGTAGTTCAAGAGCTCCAGCAAATGCAACCTAATGAACAAACCAAACATATAATGTTGGACATACTGAAGAGATTTCATTCAGAAGGGGAATTGGATAGCATGGATGAGGATTGTAAGTCATCTGTACTTTTTTATTTGTTTTCAGAGATTCAGACATTTCAGAGTTGTTTCGCTACACTCTTTCTGTTTGATATTTATCTTTGCATGTGAGCTTATTTAGTTTTGTATTTTTTTTTCTGAAGCATATATTTTTACTTATAATAATGACATTCAAATCAACAACTCCTTAGATTTTCCCTAAAAAAATACAACTTCCTAGCTTTATCCCAAAATGTGGAGTTCGTTATTCAATACACTATGACTCTGGGACTTGCAGCACCAACTGGCAGATTGTGTAGGGCAGCATAATCCCACATCACTATCCATTTCCCTCTTTGTCTGGAGATCGACATTCTATAGCTCCTCCTACTCACATGTCATAGCATACCTTGGACTACTACACTGTCCAAGAGAAATCAAAATGTCATGTTTTCAAGACATGGAACCCAAAGAAGCATGAAATATCAAAATTCACAATGAAAATATGGCCGCATGCCCATGCATCACCTACTTGACAACATCCTTATTAAGTTATTATTCATGAAGTTTCTGAAAATTAGTGTTAAAGAGAGAATTTGATTGTAACTGAATTAATTTTTATTTGCTTGTTGAGCTTTACAATGCATGAACAACAGCATTAACTGTCACTCTGTCCGTTATTTCTAGCTGACATAGTTACCAGACGCTAGTCTTTAAAGCTCTAAGAAATGCAGTTAGCAGTGCTCACTGTTCAGTGACAGAGACTAGGGAAGTAGTATTCACGTACTCCTATCATACGTGAAACATGCATCATTAGAAGCACTTGACCGATAATTATTACAATGGCGCCTATTTTCCTCTGTGTTATCCCCATAAGATGGGTAGGGTTTTACAGAGAGGGGCGACTGGCTGAGATGCAAAGAGAAACTGGAGAGTGAAGATCAATTGAGGTTTTTTAGGCGTGTTATCCCACTGCTCATCTGACCCTTTCATAGAATAAGGGTTTCCTTTTATTATTTTCAATATTAGATTGACGAAAGTCTGAAATATCTCCTGATGAATAAGATGGGCTACCCTTCTCTCTCAGAATGGCATTAGTATACCTGTAGCGGTTGCCATGTCACGTGAGAACCCTCGTGCCATTCTAATAGTCAGACTAGCATCAATATAAAGGGAGTTTCCATCAGTTTGTTTTTTATTTATTTTATTCTGTCAATGAAAGCCATCTGTTTGCTTTTGCTATTTGTTACAGGACCGCTAAATGTCTGTGACTTTGTGAACAAGTTAATTTTTTAGAAGATGGTCTTTCGTAGATGCTGAATGATGTACAATCAATGAAGCATTTAGTTTATGTGGATTTTAGAATAACTGCAGCCTAGCATTGTTAATCATTTAGCAAATGTAATTTTGTAAATAAATTATCACATCATAAGTGAACTATTATTGTTGTGTTTGATTATGTTGGAAGAGTTTTTGAGGTCATAATTTTTAGTTTACCAAGTATACCAATAAAGATGAGTACTAAATTTCTATCTGATTGTTTTCTCCGCTTTTGAAGATTCACCTTTGTCCGAGGAGATGGTGGAAAAAATAATGTTAGGTATGTTCCTATTGAATACATATCCTTTATTGCGTGTGTCTTCTAACTGTTCTACCCCGACACCACAAGTAAAACAGATTTTTGTCTATCTCACGGTTGGGTGAGGCTGATTTTATTTTCATTTCCCTACAGGACAAGAAATCAATTTTGATGATTTATCTCTTGAAGAGAAGAAACGATTTCACAAAGCTATTGCTACTGGGGAATTGAGCAAGATGATCACACCATAGGATTCATGGTGGTCAAAGCATTCCGCCAGAAAACTCCGTCTCAGTAAGGAAAGAACTCAACTTGTTCAAACTCTTTCAGAGCAGGAACCGGTAGATGAAATTGGAAGTAGCGAATTAAGTGAAATTCCTCTCGGCCCTGAAGTTCCACTACCTCCTCTAAGTAAGCTTAGTTCCAAGGAACCGTCACCCTGTTTAACTGTTCACCTAGTTGATATATTATACAGCTACTGCTTCACTCTTCGCCTCTACAATGGTGATCGGAGGTCGGATCCCATAGGGTCAGTCATGGTTGTATTGAGTCTGTCGTCAGTTTTGAGTCAAGGTGGTCAGCCAGAGACTGTACTGGAAGCTCTCACTCATTGCTTGGAGAAGGTATGCTCTCCACCTTACAGACACATGGGGTGACTGCAGTTTGGTATAGGTGTTGTCGATGATGTGAACAGTCTACTTTCGCTGGGAAACCCTGCTATGGTGTGCGCCTTTCGCGACATGCGTTGGTTGATTCAAGAAGGGAAAAGGAGGTGAAATCAGAAAAGCCAATAAAGTTGAGGAGGGATGATATTAAAAGTAGTACTAAACAGGCAGAACGTAAGATATATTTCATCGTGTGTTGGATTCATGAGTTGTTCTCATCGTAGTTGTGTACTATATACATTTAGATGTAGAAATCTGCATGTTTAATATTGCTAATGTAGGAAATCCATCTCTCCATCACTGATTCACCGTAATCACTACTTGATGCAGTCACTTATGTGTGTGTCATTAAATATGGTTTCTTTATATCATGAGTCTCTTCATTATTATGTTCACGAGTTGGAAATCCTGGGTTCAAACCCGGACAAAGGAGAAAAAAAACTATTCTAACAACTAATTACTAACATGTTATTAAAAAAAAAAGTTATTATGTTTAGAAGGAAAAAAGAGAGTGAATTTTCTCGCGGTTCAAGGGGGTAAATTAGTCTTCGTAAAAAAAGTGACATTTTTACAAATTTAATAAACTTTTTTACAAAAATCTGAAAATATAACTTCTAATCAAACATTAGTACGATAATACAAAAACTTCGCATCATAAAGTAGAAAAATCAAACTATTGTTCATAAGAAACAAACCATTTAGTATATAAAAAGTTTCCATGATTTACAAGCTGTGTATGTATTTCCTGTGTGTATCATCTACAAGACTACAACAAATGTTTGATAACATCTCTCATTGTAGGTCTCCGGCGTGGATCCCTTTCTGTACATCTCAAAGCCACCAAAAGCACATTGGTTACTTCTTTCATCACTTTATTAGAATCATAATTAGATATCTCATTGGCAAGTTCTGAATCAGCAATTTCATCAACAACTCCTGTTTCCTCCCACAAAGATCTCACCCAAGTAACTATATCCATTCCTTCCATAAATGATGGATCTATTGCCTTCTTTCTTGATATCAACTCAAGCAAAACTACTCCATAACTGTATACATCAGACTCCTTTCCCATTACTGTTGTATATGCATTCTCTGTCATATAACAATATTTATGCGTTAGTCCATATAATAAATTATGAAGATAAAAGAATCTGCAAATAAAAGATGCAATCATCTTATTGATAGTAAAGAAGAATTACCTGGTGCAATGTAACCAAGTGTGCCAGAAACATTTATTGACTGTGTTGCAGAAGAACTAGAAGACTGATCCAAAATCTTAGAAAGACCAAAGTCAGCAACATGAGGCTCCATTTCAGAATCTAAAAGTATGTTGCTTGTTTTGATGTCTCTATGAACTATGACAGGATCACAGTCATAATGAAGGTAAGCCAATCCTTGAGCAATTCCAATAGCTATCTTATTCCTGATATTCCATTTTAAGGATTGCGGTGGATTCTTCTCATGCAAAACTTCATAAAGGCTTCCATTTGGCATGAATCTGTATGAGATTAGACCGTAATTTTCTCTCAGCCAAACACCTTCCAGTCTGACCAAATTTCTATGCCTAATCTTTGAAAGTGCTTCAACTTCTCTTAACATGCTTACTCGTTTTCGTTCATTTTCACCAAATACAAGCTTCTTCACTGCTAAAATGTTGTCTGGACCTATTGCAGCTTTGTAAATAACTCCTTCAGCTCCTCTTCCTATAATATACTCATCATTTAGATTCGCTGTAGCTTTCATCACTTTCTTCAAAAGGTCTGAAGAACCATCTTCCTCAGTGATAACGGCTTCTTGCTTAGACTTTCTAACTAAAAATATATAAATTAGTCCAAGCAAGACCACAACAAGTATTGAGGATCCAAGTGCTATCATTACAATTGCAACTTTTCTGTGGCCTTTTGATTTTGTGTCATCGTGATTGCATAGTTTTAAATTGCTGCTGGGTAATGAAAGGCTAACACACAGGCCGGGATTGCCCAAAAAGGATGAAGAAGAATTTGATAACTTCGTCAGTTGTTCTGGTACAGGACCTTCAAAAGAATTGTATGAAATGTTCAATTCGGATAACGATTCGAGCTCGTCGAGAACTTGTATGCTTCCTGTCAAATTGTTCCAAGATAGATCCATTTTTAGCAGACTCTTCAGGTTTCCAATCTCCCTTGGAAGCTCACCTACTAGTCCATTAGCACTAAGATTTAAGTCATACAACAAATTCTGCAATTGTCCAATTGATTTAGGAATGTTTCCTCCAAAATCATTTCCGTCGAGTTTTAACTCGTTGAGATTTTCGAATGCTGACAAGAAATCTGGGATTCCCCCACTAAAACGATTCTCTCTGAGATTCAAACTGGTCAATACTGTCCAGCTCCGAAGACTTGATGGAAACGAACCATTAAGGAAATTGGATCCCACATCGAATACACTCATTTTGGTACACTTTGAAAGTTGATGTGGCAAAGGACCTTCTAAGTTATTGTAAGAAAGCTTCAAACTCTGGAGATTCAGAAGGTTTCCAAGCTCTAAGGGTAAAAAACCCGTTAAGCTGTTCATAGATAAATCTAAAAGAGAGAGATTTGTGCAGTTACTCAAACTTGATGGAATTGTTCCATTGATATTATTGTTGCCGATGCTCAAGTACGAGATATTGGGATTCGTTTCGAAATCAGGAAGAGGACCAGTAAAATAATTATCTTCAAGTTTCAACCTTGTGAGAGTTGTACAACTTCCAACATCCGAAGTTATCCTTCCAATAAATTGATTTTCACCCATATTCAGCTTCGCTAATTTCTTTCCAAAACAAAGATTTGGTGGGAGAGTACCATTAAAATTGTTAGACGTGAAATCCAACTGCACCAAACTGCTATTAATTCCTAAGGTTTGAGGTATAACTCCAGAAAATTGGTTGTTAAACAATGAAATGTTCTTGAGATTTTTGAGCTCAGTCATCTCCACAGGTAACTCCCCCATGAGACTATTATTATACACAAGAACATGTTCAAGGCTTCGAATTTTCCATATGCTAAGTGGAATTTCCCCTACCAGAAGGTTTTCATACAATCTAAGATCGCGTAGTTTACTCAATTTTCCCAATTCACTAGGAATTTCTCCCGCGAGTTCATTGGTATACAAATGTAACATTTCCAATGACTTGCAATCACCAATCTGTGGAGGTATGTTCCCAGACAAAAGATTCTCTGGAATTACCAAAATAGAAAGATTGTGAAGCAAACCAAAGGTTGATGGTATGTTTCCATCTAACTTATTCATTGCAGCATAGAACTCTGTTAGACCACTACAATTACCTAAACTTGATGGAATACTGCCAGTAAAATTATTGAATGAAAGACTCAAATAATTTAAATTTTTGCAATTTCTCGACCCTAATTGAATGGTCCCTCCAAGGTTATTACGATTGAGACTTAAATAAGAAAGTTCTTTTAGATTGTTTAAACTCTCAGGTAGAACTCCCTCAAATTGATTCGAGTCCAAAATTAGGTAACTCAATTGACTGCAATTTCCAATGGATTTGGGAATTGTTCCTGACAACTGATTACTCTCAAGACTTATTACAGAAAGGTTAGCAAGGTTTCCAATACTAACGGGAATTGAACCAATTAAACTATTGTTATTGAGACGCAAATCTTCCAAAGGATTAATTTGAAACAAGGATTGAGGAATTTCACCACTGAAATTGTTTACAGAAAGATACAAGTACTGAAGCATGCTACAATTGCTTAATTCTGAGGGAATTTCACCACTAAAGTTGTTTTCAGAAAGATCCAAGTACTGAAGCATGCTACAATTGCTTAACTCTGAAGGAATTTCACCTGAGAGATCATTGATTGACAAGTCTAGGAATTGAAGGTGAATCAAGTTTCCAATTTCAGGTCCTAATTGACCTGAAATTGAATGATCACTTAGGCTTAGGGATGTTACATTTAGTGAATCATCACACTCCACTCCTTTCCATGAACATGGAGTGGAATCAGAAGAATTCCATGTGGATGTTATGTTAGCAGGCACAACAGTCCAGTGGCTCAAAAGTGACAACAGAGCCAAACCCTCAAAGTTCAATGCAGAAGTAACATATAACAATATAGAAAAGCAAAGAAGAAACACATAGAGATACCCCATAGAAATAAAAACAACGAGGTACAAAGAGACACAAACTATGAATGTTGACCGGAACAATTCTTAACCAGACTTTAACGGATTATATACTACTAGAGCCTTTTTATCAAGAATCGGAGAGTTAAGACAAAAGAAAGTATGAATGTTATGGTGGCAAAGCTTTAAGAGGGGAAAAACACTTACCTTAATGCAAGGTGCTGTTTTGGGCTTTTGAATCTGATATGGAGTTGTGAGTACAAATGAAGTATGATAAAATAGTTAGAAGCTTAAAATGATAAAATTTTGTCCTTCTTCATATATTATATATAGTGGCGTGCATGATTTTGGAACCATGCAGTTATAAGCAATGAGATGACCAGATTTAGAAGTTGACAGTTGAATATTTTTTTGGATAGATTCAATTGTCGAAGCGCGGGGAATATTGTAATGGGTAGTTGGGCGCCCACTTGGTTCCCAAAGAGTAACAATAAACTATTTTTCTTTTAGGGAAGTAATAATAATTAATAAACTATTTTATGTAGCATGCCCACCGTTTTAACAAGAATAAATTAAGAATAAACCACCAAATTAACTGATTTTCAAATTAGTTCCTAACTCTATTAATATTTTAATGGTTAATAGGCTTTTACACCCTGTAATATAGGTCACTTTTGGTTTTACCCCTGTAAAAAAAACTTTTTGAATTTGATCCTTGTAAAAAAAATTGTTTTAGAATACCCATCTAGATCAGCTGACTGTGCATTTTCGCTGAGGTGGCACGCTGAGTCACCTTTTTTGATGATGTGGCACGCTGACTGTATAATTTTTTTTATTTTTTTATGGGGATACGTGGCATTTGTGATTTTTTTTAAATAAAAATAAAAAAATTCATAAAAAATTAAAAAAACCAAAAAAATTCTTGAAAAATAAAAAAATGAAAAATGTTCTGAAAAAAAAAAGATTAAAAAACAAAAATAAATCTGGAAAAATTAATAAAAATGAAAACAAATTTGGAAAAATTAATAAAAATGAAAAATAAATATGGAAAAATGAAAAAAATTCACTTTTTTTTACGAATGTAAGAAGTTTT
>Ga0315915_1009860_pt1 | contig 10724 bp, 7 predicted proteins | sample MpolbnodulesMG_FD_207738 | JGI IMG/M metagenome (GOLD analysis project Ga0315915, IMG submission 207738) | Medicago polymorpha root nodule microbial communities from Los Angeles, California, United States - branched nodules | ecosystem: Host-associated > Plants > Roots > Nodule | place: USA... | reverse complement strand
TCCGGAAACATCATGTAACGCGCCCTATTTTTTGAAGTTTCCGGATTACAAAATCCGGAAAAATCCGTTACTCATTTTTTCACCCTTTAACAAAAGAAAACACCATTCCATATTATAAAATCCGGAAACTCAAGGGCATTTTTGGAAAAATCAGAGCGCGCGAGGAAACCCACAGGGTGGAAAAATTAAATCCCAAAAACTAATAATAACAGCAATAATTTGGAAAACACTAATAATAATAGTATTAATAATAATAATAATAATGATGATGATGATGATGATGATGATGATGATGATGATGATGATGATGATGCTTGAGTTGGGTTGGTCGGGTTAGTTAGGGTTCCAACGGGCCCAAAGTAACTATCCAAACCAAACCGAGTATACCCACAATAACCCGTAAAACTAACCTATGACCCGTATTAACCCAATCCAAATGCGTAAATTTACATCGGGTTGGTCGGGTAAATTCGGGTCCACCTGTATTTGCCCACCCGTATAATCAGCTACCGCTACACCACACCCACAATCTTGATAAAAAGAATCTAATTTATAAAATGAAATATATAAAACATCCTCTATACATACATTTGAGAATGTTTAAAATGAACAATACACATGGCATATCAAAATCAAATTTAAAAGAAATGTTACATATGGCAATGTAAGGTTGAATAATAAAAGTCATAGTCCAATTACACCATTTAAGACTTTTTTTTTATTGACACCATTTATGACACAATAAAGTAACAAATTATAACCAACAATTAAATAAAAATCTTCAACAAATTTTTTTTGAAAAACAATCTAAATAAATAATTATATAAAATGACATAATTTCAAAATTAAAAAACTAAAATTATAATTTATTAAATCTGCAAAAATATTTTTTTTTATATTTATAAGATATATTTTACATTGATTGAAAAATTACAATCTCAAATGGCTGCATTGCTTCATGCATATGAATTTTTTTTGTCAAAATAAAAAACTAAAACATACGAGATAAAAATCATCATCGATAAAATATAAAAAAATATCGTGGGAAAGAATTTTTCAATAATAATAAATATCTTTGAAATAAACAAGAGACTATTATTTTTCAATAAAACTATATGTTTGTCATTGATAAATAACAAAAAATATGGGACAAGTTTTTTATCAAGAGAACAGTCCTAAACAACCATTACGTATTCTCAGGTTCGATTCCCATTGGTGCCAATTTTGGTGGGCAAGTCCATACATAGCTTGCTATGGCTTAGAACGGGCCCCCCGTAAGTGGGTTGTGGGATTGGTCCCCTCAGATTAGTTGGTCTTTGGATCAGATACCAAGTTTTCAGAAAAATTAAAAAAAACAATTACCACGTACAATCCAGCGAACACACGTAGGGGCGCGACAATCGAGCGAACATAGTGGCACGAAACCTCATCCTCTATACATACATTTGAGAATGTTTAAATTGAACAATACACATGACATATCAAAATCAAATTTAAAAGAAAAGTTACATGTGGCAATGGAAGATTGAATCATAAAAATCATGGTTCAATTGCACCATTTAAGACACACATTTTTTTTAATGACACCATTTATGACATACTAAAGTAAAAAAGTATAACCAACAATCAAATAAAAATCTTCAACAACATAATTTTGAAAAATAATCTAAATAAATAATTATATAAAATGACATAATTTCAAAATTTAAAAATTAGAATTATAGTTTATTAAATCTGCAAAAATAGATTTTTATTTATTTATAAGATATATTTTGCATTGATTGAAAAATTATAATCTCAAATTACTACATTGCTTCTTGCATATAATTTTTTTTGTCAAAATAAAACACTAAAAAATACGAGATAAATATCATCACCGATAAATATAAAAAAATAACGTCGTGGGAAAGCATTTTTCAATAATAATAAATATCTTTGAAATAACAAGAGACTGTTATTTTTCAATAAACTATATGTTTGTCATTGATAAATAGAAAAATACGGGATAAGTTTTTATCAATAGAAGGAAATACAATACTTGGGTTGGGAGCCAAAGACCTGACCCAGTAAACCACAAAAGCAAAACCCAATAATTCAGTACAAAAATGGTAATAAAAGAGAATAATCCTAAACAACCATTATCATGTACAATCCAGCGAACCCACGCAGGGGCGCCACAATCCAACGATCGTCTGCCAACACTGAAACGACCCAAGTTCCAACAACTATCTTCAAAGTATCAGAAGACCATAAACGTCCTTTCGAGTCAAAACAACCAATTAGGAACCGAATCCACAAAGTTGCAGTGTTCTTGAAACTTCAGCCGCAGTCCAGATCAAGGGATGAACAAACGACAGAAATTTACCACTGTCCACCAACGATGCAAGAAGCAACCACGGTAGATACAATATTTTTGGTATGATGAACGACTACTACCATCAACACAGAGCATCTACGCACCTAGCCCTTTCGAGCAACATCAGGATAAAACCAGTCATATTGAATCGAGCTATGCATCCAACAGAACAACGCCAGAACTAAAGAACCCATACCTACAATCCAGAAAACCAGATTCAAGATTTTCAGACAAAATAACATAGTCGAAACAAAGTCACCACCCATCTTCATCTCCATGAAACAAAAGAAAACAAACGCCAATAAACAAAAATGAAAAAAAAGAAGCAAAAACCAGACCAAGACTAACTCATAATCGCGTCAACATCATAGCTCTACAAGACAACGACGACGTTGAACGAAACCAGCGACCACAATAAAATCAAGACACAACAAGACTCTGAAAGGACAGCTGCTGCGGCGCTTTATCGACGACGATCTGAAACCAATAAATATATTTTTTATTTATACATAAAAACACGGGACATATATTTACCATTGATAAACATAAAAACATGTGACACATATTTGTCATCATTGCGGCAAAAAAACACTAACATATTTGAACATCTTTTCGCCTCGTTAACTCCTTTCTGAGAACTTCACATCAAGAACCCTAAAATCAATTCTCAATTCCACGTCGCGTCTTTGTTCTTTCTCAACGCACAGGTTCAGTTCCTCGTTATCTCTTGTTCATTTTTCTTTATTCAATCAGATTCTTGATTTAGGGTTTTACTTGTTAAAAAGCAACTTACTAAGGTGCTGCTGAATTTTGTCAAAAAGAAGTGGTGCTAACTTAAAATTATTGTATGTTAGATATGCTTCTTTTGTGAATAAAATATCAAATTAAGGTAAGAGCTATAGATAGATGAGTTACAAGATTGAAATTGGCAACTACACATCTATATGTATAGCTTGACCTTCATCTTCATTCTCTAACTTCATTGCTTATTATATATTCTGTTTTTCTCTGCCATATCAAGAGTTAACAATGAATGGAATGAGGGAAAAATATCCCACTGAAGAAGATATGCCTAAGGAGTTTATAAACGGAACTGGTTTTGGAAACTTAAAGTTGAAGACATATCTGTTTTATATCACAGAAGCATCTTATTTAAGAGGTATGGCTTTCACTTTAGCATATAATGAGGCAATTCGTTCCGCAGATAACAAGGAGTTATGCACTTGCGTTGGTTGGTTCTATGATGAACGACGTATCTTCTGAATTCTATAACTCTGTGATGACAGCATTGGTTGCAATAGGTATAAAACCTCTCACAGCAAATTTACCAGTTTATGCTTGTTTAAATAAAACATTAATGGATCATATCAATAACCGTCATTTGGATTGGCCATCAATGCTTGTCTACTTTGGTTGTTGCATCCTTATCCTTTTCAAGAAGTTTACCAGTGAGGAAAACAAATAACACTTTTATGACAAACTCTATTCGCGAACTAAGGGAGAGAGCTATTCCATTTGATTTTAAGAAAGCTAATGCAATTAGAACTATGCTTGGTTCTTGTTCAATACTTTGCAAGGATGCAATTAGTTTTCTTTTGAAGTACATCAATTGCGAAAATTCAGGAATTGGTTCTGTCTGTCAATATTTGGGGAATTTGTTAGCTTGGTTTGATATGCGTCATTTGCTACTCATGAATGATTTTTTAGTTATGCCTCAATCTCCTGTACTACATGATCTAAGAGTTTCAAGAGAGGTGGAAAATTTGAATGAGGCCATTGCGAAAGTTACTTCATATCCTTACCCTCAGTTTTTTGTGTGTATGGCTTCTAATTTAGAACGGCTGAAAGTGGAAGCTTCAATGTTTCCTACTTTAATCGCTGTTGTACAGGAGCTTGAGAGGGGTGACAATAATAACAATGTTGCAGATTTTGAGTCAATTTCTACTACAGGGGCAAATCCATCAACAGTCCAATCTTTGGTAACACTTCACAAAACTTCTTTCCCATAAAATTGCTCAAGGACTTCAATTGTGCAAAGTGCACGGATAGCACAACGTAGCAGTCATGGAGAGCCAAAAGATGTTGCTATGTGAATGTTCTGTTTTGGACAGTTTAGGCATATCAATTATCAAAATAATGTGGCTTTGGAAGTGTCTGTGTAAGAATAATATAGGCTTGGTTTGTCATATATTTTTTTTTTTAAAATTCAACATGACATGTGCTCCAGATTACTGTGAAACTCAGTCTACCTGTATATCTTCTTTGTATTGAAATGAGTTTTCATGTTATAAATAAATGGATGCATTGACAGAAAAGTCCTTTGCTTGCTGCTATGCAGTTTGTAAGCAGATGGGTTTAGCCTTTGTAGACAATTCTAAATATATGGTTGAATTAACCTTGTTAGAGTTGCACTTTTCTATGTAAAATTATGGAATGATGCAAATTGCAATTCTCTACAGTTTGAGTTTTCGAGGTAATACTTTCAATTTTAGCATGGATTTTGAGAACCTCTCTACTAGGAAGCATGTGTAATGGAGTCTAGTCTAGTATAGGACAATAACCATAGTACAAGAAGTGCCAAAAAGGTGTTTAGGACTCCAACATGTGGACATGCTTTTTAATTTTCACATTTATGTAACATATATTTACCCTTTCTTTGGTGTATGATGTCAACACGAAATTCCTTTACAATGCAATAAACTGAAGAAAGAGGTTGACAATTTTGTTTGTAATGGCTGATAATAGAAGATGTGTAGATCAAATATTAATTGATTATTCAATCTCCATCACAATCTTTGTAATGGCCGATATTTAACTGTCACAAAGATTGAGTATCTGGAAATGCAATTGAAGGGAGTGCCTCACAATAGAATTAGTGTACAAAGTCTATCTACAAGGTAGAAGAGGAAACATGTAGCTAATTGATTATTCAATCTGTATCACAATAGAAAGGAATGACTATTCATGGTGCCTCACAAAGGGTCTACAAGGGCTATTATATTCAGCCTCTAAGGATGATCTTGAGAAGCAGAGAAAAACAGAGAAACCAGCGACCAGCTTTCAAGAATTAGGATATGCTAAGTTAAAATCACCATGACATTAATTTTCAATCATAATTAAGAAGATGAGATGATTGATTATTTACTAGGGTAGCTTTTGATATAGTGAGGAACTCGGGTTGCAGCCACAATACTTCTGCATAGGTGCTGATACAAACTGACCAAGAGCATGACTCAGGTTAAAAAAATAGAAAAGCCTCTTCTAGTTTAAGCACACTACAAACAAATATTGTTTACCTTTGCACTGTTAACAGAGTTTCTTCTTGTTTACAAACTTCTTCCATGGTCAGTACTCAGTACCACATATCAGTTAGTTGATAGCCTCACCAAACGCCTATCCAAAGCTTGTCATCAATATTTATTCAAAACAACATCGGAGTTACAGACGACAACATTAATCTTGCTGGGCTTGTGAAATTATGATGGTTGTCTCACACCATTTCTAAATTAAACGCCTATCTAATTATTATTGTAATTTGTAACCAATTTTGGATAATTGCCGATTATTATTGAGTTTTGCGTATAAACATCAGTTTAGTCCTTCAACTACCTAAGTCTCACCAATTTACTCCATAAATTATAAGAGTTTTTTTTTTTTTTTTTTTGTGGGAAAAGTATAAAAGAGTTTCTCCGGTGCAATATTGCACATGTTAATTTAACAAGTGGAAACTCTTAATCGAAAAAACAACAATGATTTCTTTTAAAAAAAACAACTATTTATTAAAAAAATAATTGTACAGGAGTTTGTACATGATTTCCGGATTATGTTCTCCGAAACCATCTATTCAAAACTGGCATCATCATCCATCAGGGTGGTTGAAGTGCCAAACTCCACGAAAATGTCCAGAATATAGTTTCTGGAAGTTGTTCGGATTATATTTTCCGGACTATGAGTATTTTTGGAAAAAAATAAGGCACGCCAGGAAAGGCATAGGGTGGGAAAAGTAAATCTCAAAATTTTATGCTAGGGACAAGAGAAAAATCAAACCATACTTGTGAGACTAGCAACAAGGAGAGTGTAAGAGGGTGAGGGAGGGTAGGAGAGTTATAGTTAGGGTGAGAAAGTAATAATAAGAGGAAGGAAGAAAAAAAAAAGAGACCCCTCTCTAGTCTCTATCACAATTTCTAGTATAAACCAAAATTCATGAATTTTTTTATATGAAAAAAAAAACATTTAATTAACCATGTATGTATCCATAATTGACAGGAGTACTTATTTCAAATATCACGGGAATAAGAAAGAAAAATAGAAATATAAGAAATGCAATATCATGAAATTTAATGGGTTATTAAATGAAAAAAAAAGTCACAAGTTCTAAAAAACTCTATTCTCTAATTTTCACAGCGCAAGTAGCATCGGTATTCAAGTTCGAGAATGCAGTATGAAGTAAGATTCTTAGAAGCAAATATAGGAAAAGCAAAAGTATTAGTATAAGTGTTCTCCATTGCCAAATTTCAGGAGGTTCATTTAAGAAGGGATCTTGCAAGATGTTCCCTAGCTGAGGCCAATGCCTGACTTAGTGTCTGCAAAAGAAAGAAATACAGTTATAGCCAAATAAGTGAGTTTAATTTAAATATTTTCATGTTATCCAAATGAAGGATGACATACCTGTTCAGACAAAGGAGCTCCAGAATCCGTACTATTACTTCCAACTTTCCCAGCTATAGTGTTTGGAGTAGTTTCAAGAATAATACTGCAAAAAATATACAGAGATGCATATTTAGTGAGACTGGGGAAGAGCCAAGACAAATAGATAAGGATCAAAAACAAAGAAGAGAGAAATATGAAGGTGAAATGAGGTAAAACCTAGGAGATAAAAGACTCTCGCAGTAATAATTGTGATAGAGAGGGAGGATACGGAAGACAAGTTTGAAAGAATGCATTTATAGAAGCAGGGAAAACGGTGTTTCGACATTTTCAAAATTTCTGAAAATGCTAGATTTTTAAAAAAAATTGTAAAAAAAGAAAAAAAAAGTGAAGAATATATTGCATCTATATTCTCCTATGTTTATGAGTTGAAGTGAAAATGAAAATAGGAAACATTGAAAATGAACGGACCCTTAATGAGTGTGGGTACACAGAGAAAAATGTCAGGGAGACAGTGATAGTGATAGTAGAAGTTTTACGGTTCAAACTGAGGGACTAGAGGAGACATAGTGGGACTTATAATTATTGAAATCACAATGGAGCAAACAAGGTGCTAGAGCTATGGATGTGCTGTGCATTTTATCCCACAACAAAAAAGAAACCAAGAGGAAATAGAATTAAAGAATAATAACATAATTAACTCCATCCAAGATTTAGGTCACCCATTCTAAGGTTAAGTCATGGTCTCTTAAATAGAGACATGACTTAACCTTAGAAGGCATGGCTTAGAGCACCATTATTCAAACTTCCAAAGAGACACATATGTAACCTTGTGCTTCATCCAAAACTATTGTTTCATTTAATAACTATGCCAAATAATGAGATCACTGGTCCAAACTCTAAACCAATTGGTGGCATCTAACTGGCTTAACAGTGAAAAAACAGAAAAAATAGATGCCGTTGCAAGTGATTTTGTTACATCACATCAATCAAACTAGATAAAACCAACGACGGTACATAATTACTCTCAACCTTTTGAAAACTTATACAAGCCCAAATGTTTCTTGAGCATTTGAACACTCATCAAATTCAAGAATATTGTGATTGACTTAGAAGGCATCAAACTCTAGCCATTAATATTTATGTTCTCTCAGCCAAATGACAGTCCAATTAACGTATTTTGCTTTTACAACTACCACCAAAGTCTTTTCTCTATTCTCACTAGTGATAGGCCACTTAAATCCAAATACCTCTTAATGGTTTGGTCAATAATTTCCCTAGTTCCCCCCGAGTTGAGATCCTCTCCATTTATAAAAATAAATGGAGATTACCATTACGAAAGAGATAGACACAAAAAATAGGTGGTGGGTCCGATTGTTAAGGATTCAAAAGAGGAAATTAATTGTAAATCTTATGTAGAAAATGTTCATTTTTAAAGTTTCAATGCATTGAATACTCAATTTCCAAGAAAAAGTTTCTTCTTTAGACTTCTAAACAAGTGCCTCAGGGGCACTTGTTAGCATTTCCCATTATTAAATGAGCTCCACCGTCATTAATTATTTTTAAGATTTTTTGTGTCTTTATCTCTCCAAATGAAAAAAATGGAGAAGAGTTTAAATGGAGAGGATCCTAACTCGTTCCCCCCACCACTAAACTATTGGACCATGTCTGTTATTCATCTGGTCTAACCGTCTCTACTGGTGTTTGCACATGTTTTCTCCATATATGTCCAGCTCATCAAAGATATGATTCTAGCATCAATTCTATAATGATTAACGAGATGCCCTGATTTTCTTTCTAATGATTTCAGTCATAATTTAACAGTCTTGTGTGACTTTTGTTTTTAAGAGAAAAAAACAGTAATAACAATTGCGATCATATAATTGCGTAGATGAATTGTTCTCTCTGATATATCAAATAGCTCCTACAATTTGAATTTTAGAAGAAAGGCAAGAACAATATAATATCTCTAAAGAACCTAACAAACAAATAATGGAAGAAGATAACTTTTATTATGAATAGCCTATGAGAATGACATACCCTGCATCAATAATTTCATCAATGCACAATAGAATGAGGTCCAAGTTCTCAAGTGCTTCCTTCTTGTCCACATTGCCTCTGGTGGAAAAAATGGGAGAAGCCAGTAAAATTGTCAAGGACTTCCAAGTCCATGGTGACAGATTGATAACACCTTTGAATATCACACATAGATAAACAGTTAAGTATCAGCAAACAACCTGAGAAGGAGGCCAACAGAATCAAAAAATGCCTGCAGAACTGAGGATAAGATAAGCTCGTTTTCGTCATCACTCCCGGTAACAAAGAAGTGAAGATCTTGGACAAACTTGTAAACAACGATGTTATTCTCAAACATTGTTATCTCCGCTGCCACACATAAAAACAACCCATCAATGTAGGTCATATACAATACATAGTGATGATTAACAATCAATCTATTCCAAATTCTAATCACAAGATAAAAATACCTCTAGAGAAGGAAGCACTCACCTTCAGTGCGAGCATTGGTCTTCTGAGTCTTGTTGAATACAAGCTTCTCAAAAGCTTCCTTTGCACTATTGGTTGGCCAATCATCTGAGAAATACTTAGCCGCCACACGTCTCCCATCAGAATCCAAAAGAAGGATGTTCTTCACAGAAGGGTTCAACTCCTAACAAAAACACACAATACAAAATCATAACTTTCCTCAAAAACACCTCACAAAATCTCTTATCTTCGACTATCACAGTTATTCATTTCAACCAACTTCACTCAATTTTTAGCACAAAACCAAGCAAGGTTCAACAAAAAGATACAAATGCCCCAACTTCCACACAACTAATGGTTCTAAAATGTAGTCAATGGAGGTCAGTCTAGTTGGTAAGGAGTTGGCTCATACCCTGCAAGGGCACGGGTTCAACTCCCGCTGCCCACATTAGGACTTCATTGGTGGGCAATTTGTAAGTATCTCTATCAACGCTCTATAAGCCTTGAGATCTTCCCAAGCCCTGGTGAGCCTCTGGGACCTAACTCACGTAAACTTTCTTTTATGAAAAAAATTGTTCTAAAACACAAACCTTTAAACCGTTATAAAAATGGTTAAAAATGTGGGCAAATGCGGCCACAATTGTGGTTGCAATGTCATTGCAAAGAACTAACAACCGCATATTACAGCCACAATTCTGATTAAGGACCAAAATTTAGAGCTATTACTAACTATTATTACAACATTTTGTCAAAAAAAAATATCTAATTCAATTCAAGCTTCCATAAATCACAAGTCAAATACCACATTGTATATACAAATTTTGATCTACGAACAAGAATCATAAAGTGTTAAATCAAAGGAAAAAAGAGGTCGAAGTTAAACCCTAAGCTAAATACTGATGCATGAAACAATTTTCTACCAAAATCAAAATCACACAAAAATTGACATTAAAATTAGATGATAAAATTCAATTGCAATAACAATTCAATTGCAGTAACAATTCAATAGCAATAAATCAGCAAAATTAGATCTGTTGAATAAAACAAAGAAAAATGATAATTGTGATCATGCAAATGTTGAAGACGAGATCGGAGTTGAGAGAATTGTATATATAGAGAGAAGATTAAAATTGAAGTCAAAATATATATATATATATATATATATATATATATATATATAGAGAGAGAGAGAGAGAGAGAGAGAGAGAGAGAGAGAGAGATTAAGAGCTTGGACTGA
>Ga0315915_1009856_pt1 | contig 10726 bp, 5 predicted proteins | sample MpolbnodulesMG_FD_207738 | JGI IMG/M metagenome (GOLD analysis project Ga0315915, IMG submission 207738) | Medicago polymorpha root nodule microbial communities from Los Angeles, California, United States - branched nodules | ecosystem: Host-associated > Plants > Roots > Nodule | place: USA... | reverse complement strand
GTTTGCCAATGTATCCAATTTATAATAATTTTTACAGGACAATTATGTAAAATAACCACATTCAATTCGACCAATCAATAGGTCATAAGGTTGTTTTTTTTTTGTTCGGATTGCAGAGAAAGTTGCTCAATAAGTTGTTTAGTTTAGAAAGTTTTAATCTGATTTTAATACCAATAAATTCCAATAACCTGTATTTATTTGGGTCGAATAAAAGAGCTACAAATCAAGAGCAAATAATATCTCTTCCAATGTTTATTCGAGAAAGTTTCAATTTGATTTATAACTAATAATAAATTCCAAAACCTATTTATTTTCGGTCAAATAAAAAAAGGAAAACATCTATGATAAACTAAACAATCAATTTGATAAATGATATCAATCTGCTTGTAGCCGAAAATAAAAAAAATCAAAAGGTCTTTAGGTTGTTTTTTTTGTGTGTGTTCGGATTGCATCCTAAAGTTGCTCAATAAACCACACAAACCAAAATCAATAGGTTGTTTAGTTTTCGAAAGTTTTCATCCGGTTTTAATACAAATAAATTCCAAAATATTGTAGCCGAAATAAAAAATCAATAGGTCATAAGGTTTTATTTTTATTGGTTCGGATTGCAAATAAAGTTGCTCAATAAACCACACAAACCAAAATCAATAGGTTGTTTAGTTTAGAAAGTTTTCATCTGATTTTAATACCAATAAATTCCAAAACTTGTTTTTTTCTGTCAAATAAAAAAGGTACAAATCAAGAGGCAATAATAACTCTTCCAATATATATTTTAAAAAGTTTTAATCTGATTTTAATTCCAATAAATTCCAAAACCTTTTTTTTTCGGTCAAATAAAAAAGCTACACATCTATGAGAAAAAAAATACAATTTGATAGGGTATCAATCGGTCAATGTTACAATAAAATTTTGTATTAGATAAACTATTATTAAATTTATATAATATAGATTTTACTACTTCATAAAAAAAAAATCACGGATTGGCCAAAAAAAAATCAATTTGGTAGGGTATCAATAGGCCAACGTTGCAATAATATTTTGTATTAGAAAAACTATTATTAAATTTATAGATTTCATTGGTTCACAAAAAAATTCATCGATTGGCCAAAAAAAATCAATTTGATAGGGTATCAATTGGGCAATGTTACAATAATATTTTGTATTAGAAAATTATTATTAAATTTATATAATATAGATCTCATTAGTTCATAAATTGTTTTTATGGATTTGCTAGAAAAAATCAATTTAATAGAGTATCAATCAGTCATTGTTACAATAAAATCTTGTGTTAGAAAAATTATCATTAAATTTATTTTAATTTTTTTTGAAGAAAAATTATCATTAAATTTATATATTGCATTACATTATAATATAAATAATATAATATAGTTTTATGGTTACAATAATATAGTAACTAATAAGGATATTTGGTGCAATTAAAAGACATGAGGATGTAAAAAAATAGGAGCACCACATGTTAAGAATTGTTTGAATGATTAAACCAAGAGGAAGAGTGACACATGTCAACAACAAAAGCATAGAAAAACATTACCATAATGAGACTTGAAAAATAGGTCTCAAAGTTATATAATATAGATTTGCTCCTATTTTTTTTTCTTCAAGTTAAACCGCGATTAGGTGACCATTTTTTGTAATGCGATTTTTTTTTTGAGGAATGGAGATTTGAATAGTTTAATTATCATATCATTAATTAGTCTAGCATTAATTTAAAATGATCCTAGAAACTGCCATGTGTACTTGTGAATGAAAAGGGTTTCAATTGTTTATATTGTAGAAGTTCGATCATCACACTCAACATAAAAATTAGGTTAAATTAGATATTTGATCCCTTAACTTATTTATGAGTTTCATTTTGATCTTATAACTTATTGTTTAATTCTCTTAATCGAGCTTCCGTTAGTGAAGTTGGTTTGTTTCGATTAACTTTTAATTCTTATGCTTGTACAAAAAAAAACTTTTAATTCTTATGTCTAAAATAGACCAACATTAATTGTATAATCTCGTTAATTTATAATTTGAACCATTTAATCTCTTTTGTCAAAAAAAGAAACTATTAAATCTTAAATGTCTATAAAATCTAACGATGAATCATCAATGACAAGTCATTTATACTTTTCTTTTTCTTCCATCATCGTCACCATTATCATTTATCATCATTACCCCCTTCATGAAATCAAAAGTAAAATTCTCAAAACAAAAATCATGTATCATCTCCTTAATCAACTTTCACTCTCTTCGTCTTCTTCAATTTAAAAATCTCAAATTAAAATTCTTGTGGTTTAAATATATCGATATTAAATTAAATATGGGTTGGAGTGAGTTTTTCTGTTTTTTTTCCTTCTTATCAAATAACCTAATGAGCAAACTCATACGTTATAAGTGCAGAAAAATGGAAAATCTAAAGCTCAAATTTCATCCTCTACAAATCAATATCATCAATCGAACTACATTTGCATGACAACAAATTATGTTTTTTTTATTGATATAATATAATAGCTAATGTTTGACAAAATTAGCACGCCATACATATTTTCCTATGTCATGCAGCATGCTGATTCATTTATTTATTTTCTTACATGTTGAAGAGCATCACATTTTCTTAGCATGTCAGCGCATGACATGACATGTGTATTTTTTTCTCTCAATCTGACGCACATATGCAAACACATGTGCTTACAAATAGTTTTTTTTATTTAATATTTTTATATGAATTTTAAAACATCATGTTAATTAAAAACGTCCGAAAATTGCTTTTCTGACATTGATAACTTCACAATGACACAAAAAAATTACTTAAATATCTCTAGCGGTAGTTAACTACAGTTGGGTTAACTGACAGCAGTTAACTGTCGCTGGTGTCAGCGGTAGTTAACTGCCGTTGTGTTCGTATAATTTTGCTTGACCTTCGCGTATTCAAATAAAGAATGATTAAATCTAACGTGAAGTTGAATAAAAATTGCGTATTCTAATAAAGACTGATTAAATCTTATACGAAGGAATTCGATATCATAACTTATATAGCCGATTCTCAATAATACATGTTCCTAACTTATATAGACGAGTCATTGCATTACATTGCATTCCGGAATGTACCTTCCAACTTCAACAATTATGTTACCTCTGAATGGGGTAAATTCAAACTTGCTAAACAGCAGGACTCCAACATCCGTCCGACATTTCTATTGTTCCATTCAAAAGATTAAATTCTTGTTAGGATTGGTTTAAATGACGGTACTCAAGTGTCAAAAGAATGAGGTCCATTCCTTGACACTTCAATACCTTCATTTAAACCAGCCTAACAAGAATTTAATCGTTTGAAAAGAACAATAGAAATGTCGGACGAATGTTTGAATCCTGCCGTTTAACAAGTTTGAATTACCTCATCCAGAGGAAGATAATTGTTGTAGTTACGAATGTTTGAATTCTTGTTCGAAGGTGCATTCCTACCTAATCACGATCTTATGGCGGAATCAGACTGTTGATTATATCTTCAGTTGACCTCAGCAACGTTACCCGCATATCGATCCACTGGAACATGCTGTGCTCCCAAAACATGCTCTTTATGTTTTCGTCGTTCGTTAATTACACCCAAGTGAATGATATTCTCCCCTCGTCGAGCGTTGGACGTTTATACCAAACGTATTTCACCCTCCTTGTGTCTCTGGAGTTGAGACCTTTTAACGTTACACCAAGGCACCGAACCTTCAACCTCCGAGGTTCTCCGCCGTTGAATTGTGCATGAACGTCGATCCACTCGGCCATTGTTTCAAATCTACACAATAAGAAATTAAAAATAATCAAGGAAAAACTCATTCAAACATTTCATCAAACACTTGTAGTGAAAATTTTACATAAACCCTAAAAATCCTAAATAAACCCTAAAAAATTTATAAAATTCGAAAAAAATATAAATTTAAGCAATATAACTCCATTATAACAAGTATTCATAATATTTGTTAATAGCATTTCAGATCTACAACATAACTATATTAGAAAAAAAAATCAAACCCTAAAAAATTTATAAAATTAAAAAGAAATAAAAATTTAAGCAATATAACTCCATTATAACAAGTATTCATAATATTTGTTAATAACATTTCAGATCTACAACATAACTATATTAAAAAAAATAAATCAAACCCTAAAAAATTTATAAAATTCAAAAAAAATATAAATATAAGCAATATAACTTCATTATAACAAGTATTCATAATATTTGTTAATAACATTTCAGATCTACAACATAACTATATTAAAAAAAAATTCAAAATTTAAAAATTAAACTACAACTATAATTATAAACATATAAACATATATACCAACTAAAATTTATGACAATAGCATAAGTGATAACTTACTTGTGATTTAGTGGATTTTTTTTTGGATGATTTGGTAGAGTTTTTTTTTTTAGAGAGAGAGAGTGAAAATTTTGAATTTTTAGAGAGGGATGGTGATGATAGAGTGGCTGGAAGCTGAGTTCTGTGTGTTCTTATGTTACGAACATAACGACAGTTAACTACCGATGGCACCAGCGACAGTTAACTGCTGCCGGTTAGCCCAACAATAGTTAACTACCGCTGGGGGCATTGAGTAATTTTCTTGTGTCATTGTGAAGTTATCAACGTCAGAAAAGCAATTTTCAAAACGGCTTATGAGACAACCTGCCTGACCCACAACCATAGAGAGTTGGGCTGGACTAACAAATTAGTGGCCTAAATTAAGGATTTTGCTATTCTCACTCATAAAATTGCTCATTCACACCATGAAACTACCTAATTAACCAAACGGCAGTTGATTGTCGCTCGTTAACAACAATATTTAACTTCCACTGTCCTAATGGAAGTTAACTACCTCTCGCTACCAACGACAGTTAACTGCTGTTCGATTTTGTTTTACAACAGGACAACAACAGTTTTGTCCTTGTGTTTAAAATAAAGAAAACAATTTTTCTCCCTCCGATCTTGAATTTCATCAAACACAAACAAATCAAGTTCTATTTCAACCTCAACTACAAGCAAGTGTTCATTACCCTTTTGCATCGGTCATTTTGTTTTGAATGTTAGATTTTTTAGAGTAAAGTTATGAAATGGTAGTTTTTTAAGGTTGATAAAATTGTAAGTTTTTTTTGGATGTTAATGATAAAATTACTTAGAAATTGGATTGTGAATGTTTATTAGAGTAAGTTTGAGTGCAATGTGGGAGCTTAGATATTGATATAAAACTATTAACCCATAATTTAGAGATCGAGTTCCAAGTGTTTGATAATGAAAATTTGATTGATTCTTTTCATTGTTTTATGTTTTGTAGATATGTCCAAGAGACCAAACAGGCTGAGACTCAGAAAGGAGACAATGATCAAGCGTGGATGCAGGGAGAGGATGGCTACACACCATGTTACTAAAAGGGGACAACGATGCAGGAGTGGCACGAAAGGGACGTCCCAAACGGGTTCGTCTCATATATTGGACCCTAACCAGCACTATGAGGAGGACCCGTACTACCAGACTGCTCAGGAGCACTACGTGCAGCCTGATGAGCATTATGATCAGCTTCAACAGTTTGAGGAGCCACACCATGAAGAGGAGGTTAAGCCCAAGCAACATGGGGCACCAAAGGCTCCACCCGCACCATATTCTTCTCCGGGAAGCTCGTCTAACTTGTCACTTCTTTCCTCATTCGATACACATGTTCAGGGCCGGCCCTGTGCAAGTGCATCAAGGCCCTTGGCACATGGCCTAAAACTTAGAGGGCCCTCAAAATTTGGATAAAAAGAAGAAAAAAAACCTTGTACCTACGGCCAAAATCTGTCACTAAATGTCATTTTTCCGTAGGTAAAGGTCTGAAAGAGATCAATTTTGATGTCAATTATGCATTATTCATATGTAAATGCCTATTTGTCTGTGGGTAAAAGTCTTTAGATTTTTTTCAATTATTTTTAAATGAAAAATTTTCAAGGTTATAACGGGGCCTCCGAATTGTCGGGGACGGCCCTGCACATGTCCCTTGCAGGCTTATGAGCGACATCGAAGTAAGTCTAATTGTTTGTTTTTAATGATTGAGTTATGTAATTTAATGATTATATTTTTAACGGTTCAAATATTAAATTGAAATGTTTATTTTAATTATTGTATTTTTAACGGTTAAAATGTTATTTTGAAATGTTTATTTTTTAAGGGATGATTTAAAGGGATGCGGAATTGAAGCAGGGTGCATCAGTGGTCATGGGGTGGAATGAGATTGACTAATCTCTACCACCAACTTTCCGAGGCTATCGACCCTGGAACAAATTTCATCGCCGGATACTTGTCTCTACTCAAGGTAGTGAGTATAACTCAATTGATAGCATAATAATGCATTATAATATTCAGATGTCGAAGTTTCTAACCCCACATTCCTTCACCCATTTATATGAGTGAATTTTTCGCCATTTGACTACTTAATAAAAAAAAAAGGATTGAAGTGTCTTGTAAGAAAAACAAAGTCATTTAAATCTCAATACATGCACAGGTAATTGTTTATGAAAATTTTGGACTAGACAATATCTTTTCTAAGGCTTTTTTTGAGAGTTTAGAGAGAATGGGAAGGAAGGGCTTTGGGGTACATAAATATATGGAAAATTGAGAAATCTTTCACATATTTTGAAAGATTATTTTTTTAGAGAGTGATAAATTAATGCTTATAATTAATTAATATATTTTTAATTTTAAGAATATTATAACAGCATATATTAAATTTGAAGAATTCATATAAACCCTTCCAAAATCCTCATCAAATATAATTTTTTAGTTCCTCAAATAAGGAGATATTTATATTTTGAAGAAAAATAAGCCTCCCAAACCCCTCATCCCGATATCCTATATTTCTTTACTTACTCCAATTTTTTTTTTTTTCTGAACCCTCCCCTCCCTTATAAACTCGCAAAAAACCTAAAGGTTGTTGGGTATCATTCTATATTTGCCTTGGGCCTTCTCTCCATCGTATAAGTTTCTCATACGTCCTATTTAAATTTTAAATTTCGAAACATTTCAACGTGTTTTAAAGATTTTTATGAAATATTTATACCGTTTAGATCATATAATTAAAAAATGGCACACAAGAAATTAATAGGGTGCGAAAAGGAGTCATTAACAAAAGCTATCCTATGCATGACAGGATTGCTTTTTCAACTTTCAATCACAACATCATCTTTCCTTGCTAGCTAGATACTACATTCCCTAACACTCAAACTGTGAACTAAACAAAACAGGAAAGTAACAAAGAAGTGAGTGTGAAAGATGCCTTGGAGCAGAATTTCCGGGTCAGTGTCTTCTCCACAGGTGGATGTGGTCATAGACATGGGAAATCCATTCCTTAATCTAGCTGTTGATGGTTTCTTGAAGATTGGAACTGTAATTTTTTAATTTCTTCAATTGTTTTTCTTTCTTCTTTTATCTTTATCTTAAACAATCTGAACCAGCCAACCTTCTTTTTCAGGTTGCAGCCACAAGGGTACTTGCAGAAGATACCTTTCATATTGTCAGAAAGGGTTAGTGTTTCTCCACTTTTGGTATAGCCCTTTTGTTAAAATTGTCAAAAGATGAAAAATTTGATTCTGGTTTATTTACTTCCTTGTTTAGATTTGTGTTATTATAGACCAACATCAATGTGTTATATTTTCACTGTTTCCTTTTTATTTTTGAAGTATTGTTTTGATTTGTGAAGATATTTGTCTGACTAACAAAACATGTCTGTTCCAGGAAGTGTCTCAAGTAATGATTTTGAGAAAACTGTAAGTTCGTTATTTTAACATTGTTGTTATCATGGTTGATTCTTTTGGGATGACTTTCATTGCTGAAAATTCATGCTGATATTTCCAGTTTTATACATTTTCCCAATTATGAGTATTTTACAGATTGGTAATTTTTAACTATCTATGATGCTTCACTTTTCAATATAACTATCTAAGAGTAGAGTGTTGGGAGGTTTAATCCTAGCTAGGAAAAAATAATGGCATGGAAACCTCTAGATCTGGATTCTCTAATTTTAGGGAATCACACATTTGACGCAATAACATTATTTGTACTGTCAAATCAAAATCGGATGACCCGCGTTCAGACTTTGATAAATAGGTCCAAAATACAAAGATGATACGCGAGTCATCCGATCTTGATTTGTCAGTATGGATTGGCAACTGTTGCGTGAATGTTGAGAATCTAAATTCTTAGAAGGACACGGGATTATGTGAGAAAATGAGTATTCCGGTCTTCGAAATAGGATCAAGCAACTTAGTCCCTTAAATTAAAGAATGTCAATCAATTTAGACCTTCCATCAAAATATCTCTTTTTATAAATATCTATCGAAGTCAATGAAAGACTTACATATCGACTTACATAGTCTTTTGCTACATCAAGACAAACATATAATTTTTGAAATTGCGGTGTTAAATTGGGAGAATGGACTATATTGAGTGACACTAAATTGCTGTTTCGTGAATTTGAGGGACTAAGTTGAACCAACTTTTACAATTTCGAGGACTAAAATGCTGATTTACTTGGTATTTTGTTGAGCACAATATGTTTTGTTCCTTGTTAATGAGAGATAGTCTTGTTGCAGCTGAAGAAGATGTGTAAAGAAGGTGCATACTGGGGTAAGACTTGTGTTGCATTGTGTAATATGGCAAGTTCAACTAGTAAATACATTTGCTCTATTTAATGTATTTTCTTTTCTACGCTTACAGGAGCTATAGGTGGCGTATATGTTGGAACAGAATACGGGGTAGAGAGGATCCGTGGCACCAGAGACTGGGTAATTCTCTCAATAGGCTTAATATAGGGTCATTGAAATACTTTAAATAGACTTAGTATTATTGTACATACTGTGCTAGAGAAAACACTTTATTTCTGGACTTGTCATCAACTTGACGGCATCTAATCTCATAAGTTTCAAGCTGTTATTAACAAGCATCATGTCGAATGTGTGTTAACTTTGTTTTAGGCGTGCAAAATGCCTTTTATTGTTCAATTTAAATTTTATTTTTCAGTTGAGATTCTTACCTCTTTGTCTTTTGATATACTGCAGAAGAATGCCATGATCGGAGGTGCGGTGACAGGGGCTCTAGTATCTGCAGCCAGCAACAACAAAAAAGACAAGATTGCAGTAGATGCCATTACAGGGGCTGCAATCGCCACTGCTGCAGAATTCATAAATCACTTTACCTGAATGAACTGAATTGGATGTGTTTTTGCTATTATTGCATGTTTGAAAAGGGGTTGAATTGTATTACTATTGGCCATTTAAATCATTTTCTAACCAAATTGTTCAATCCTTTGTTTAGAACAAACTTTATGAGGGTAATTATTTTGAAAGAAAATAAAGTAAACACAAAAGCAAATGAGAAGGGTTAAGAAGAATGCACATGTATTTTTATAATAGTTCACAATATGTTGCTACATCTAGTCCTTCTCTTGCAGGTAGATTTTGTCTCCTTCACTTGAAGGACTTCATCCAATATTTCTAGTGACAAACAAATATTCTTTACTCAGCCTGTCCAGGCTACTGAGGTACTCTTTAGCTCTGTCTCTCCAGACTGTACAGCTCAACATATTCTAGTCTTGACAAAATTTTCGGCACATGCTCTGTCGAGTAACTGAGTATTATAAGTCTCTCTAGACATTCCTTTTTCACATACAAGGTTGTCGCCACTAACGAGTAAAAACACAAAGTTTTGAGTTTGTGGCTAACTTTACACAAAGTCATATTCTCTAACTCACCATGAGAGAGGTTACAATATACATTGAAATATTTGGTTGATTCACAACAAGTTCTAATGCCTCATAACATAAAGAATTTACATCCGAGCTTAATTTCTTCAAGGCTTGCCTTTTTATTTTATGTTTTTCTATTGACTTTGTGGATGTTTATCCTTTTACTTTGTTTTCGATATGTGAATGTTTGTCCTACAAATTTCTTTTTGATTGATGGACATTCATAGACTTCATTGTTTGTAATGAAGTTCTTGTTTTAGTGCTGGAGAAAAGAGTCGTTGAGCAAGGAGTTGTCGGAGTAATACAAAGCCACTGGAGCAGTACAATGATCTGACAAAGTTGTTTACTATGGCGTTGTACTTTTACCAGATGATCATTCACTATGGAGTTTGTAGACATTGTACGCTTGAAAGTTCTGTAGCAGATGATAGACTCTTGTACCAAATTTCATCCTTTGCTTCACTCTCTCACTTCTATGAGAAACCAGATAATATAAACATATATGTGGTTCACATGTCACTAGATGACTTACAATAGGACGTTGATACCCAACTGGTTTTGTAGAATTTAATGTCAATACGGTTCAAAGTTCAAACTGGAAAGTCGTTGCTTTGATGAAATTGACTCACGCCAAACAATTGTTCCTAGATAATAACATCAGAAGGTTCTTACCTAATCACTACTACTTGTGTTACTGTTATGGATAGTGAACACCAGAGAGTTTGGGGTAGCACTTGGGTGACATAACATTTGGTGACATTGGTCAATCACAATGTCACAATCCTTATGAAAGAGAGAGAAAAAAGCCACTTGTGACATTATGGTTGACCAATGTCACCAATATCCTTAAATGCTACGTCACCAAAAGAGAGTTTGACTTGCTTTGTTGAAATATTAGGCTTAACCGATAAATACACAAAACTCTATAAATGAAGGTAAATGGTAGAATTGACATGTTCCA
>Ga0315915_1009854_pt1 | contig 10727 bp, 3 predicted proteins | sample MpolbnodulesMG_FD_207738 | JGI IMG/M metagenome (GOLD analysis project Ga0315915, IMG submission 207738) | Medicago polymorpha root nodule microbial communities from Los Angeles, California, United States - branched nodules | ecosystem: Host-associated > Plants > Roots > Nodule | place: USA... | reverse complement strand
GGCTGTTTTGTATTTTAATTAGTTAGGGGGCCAAAATCGCAACTTCTTGAAACATAGGGGGCCAAAAGTGCAATTAAACCTTTATGATAACATCCTTAAACCAAGAAGAATGTTTCAATGAAAGATTATAATAAAATTTAAAAGTTGCTAATAAAAAATGATTTTGATGTTCAAAAATTAACTCATACCCTAGAAGGGTGTCGATTCAACTCCCACCGCTAACGTGCGTATATGTTCAATGGGTGATCTTTAAATATTTAATTGAGTGCTCTTTCGAACCTTGAAGTCTATCCTAATCTTAACCAACCTAAAATATTCAACTCACCGAAACTTTTTTGCGCCTAAAAAAATAAATTAAGAAAGTAATTTTTTATATTTGTCCCGTAAGCCAAGGAAAGGGACAAAATCCAAACATAACACATGATAAAAGGTGGTTCAACACTTGGCCAAGTCTTGTGTCTTCCTCTGCCTTCTTCTTCAATTGCATGGCCTTTTGCCTCATCTCTTCTTTCCTTTCTCTCCCGACATCAATTCATTGATCAGTTTCTCTACCTCGTCTCTCTTTACATTGGTATTAATTTCCATCCCAATCTCCCATTCTTGGCAAATAATTCTACAGTTATGTATTTTCAGTGAGTACAATCTCTAAAACTAGGGTTTAGTTTGTTTATGCCCTGCGTTGAGAATGCTCTCAAGGGGGTTATTTATAGCCTCTCTTGGGCTTGGATTTCCATGACTTAGGCCCTATGTTACTTGGGCCTAAGTCATGCCTACGGCATTCTAGATGTTTCTAGAAGCTCTCTTGAGGCGGCGCCCTAGAGGGGAGCTCCTAAGGTTATTTTGGCCCTTACAAAGGGCGAACCTTTATTTAGATATTTTCGGCCCACAAGCCCCCCATGCACGAGTCTTGGGACAGGGCAAAGTGGTTTATAATGAGATTATCGGTCCAAGTTAGGTGGTTGATCAACAAAAAATGGCCAACACAACATTGGCACTCCAGCACAAACACTTTCGGTGGTTAAGTTCCATCCACAATGAGTAGAGAATCCACCAATTGAAGGAAAGTTCAACACTCTCTTGTAGACACCAGCTAGCTATTTGTCCTCAATCAGAAGTTTCATTCACAAAATCAGATGACAAAACAATTGAGCCCCCAGTGACAAGATCAGCCTAATTATCCACAAAAAAAAGGTTTCTTGTTGTTAACCAAATCCCAAGAAAACTCTAAGAACTTCTCTCAAGACATAACAATGATGCTGCCAAAATTTACATAAACAACCGATCCTGGTTCTTTTAATTTAAGGCATTCAAGACATTTAGTATCTTCTTTCCAAAGATTACTATCGAAAGATGTCAAGTGATTTTGTGGACTTTGATACAAAAAAGAAGCAAACGGACCTATAAAGAGAAGGGAATATAGAACTAAGAGCATTCATAACATCACTCTCAAGTTCATTAGAAATATTGAATACAATAGCAGAGGCTTTGTGACATTAATCTTCCACTTCAGTCATAAACTTTACTATCAAGTCATTACGATCTTTTGTCTTAAGTAAAGTAGGAAGATCCTTCAATCTGAAGGTTTTTCAAACCTTGAATCCAATCAACTTCAGTGTCGAAATATACATTATAACCCTTTATTAGATCAAATAAAGGGTTATAATTGTTGTGAATTCGGACTCAAAATCACACCAATGAAAACAAAGATGTGTGAAGCAAAGGAAGGTAGTAACCAATATCAAAGTAATCACAAGCAACAACAATAATAACAACACCTAGATCTAATCTAGGAATCAAAGTGAAAAGCTCAAAACCACAAGCAAAAGATAAAGAGAGAAGAGAAACAAACACACCAAGAAATGTTTACCTACTTCGATCCAACTTGACCTACTATGGGGAGAGATTGATCTCTTGAATCTACTATCAATGAGTTCTTACAAATAGATACAAATGAGTTACAAGAAATTACCTTCAACAAGCGCACAAAGAACAAAACTAATTTCTACTCATTTTCCAAATCTCACTAATGAACAAGACACTCAATGATTTTCACTCACCCAAGGTGTTTACAATGTTTCCCAACCCAAGAGAACTCTAATCAAAGACTATCATCCCTAAAGTTACCTCCTTTGATTTCCCAAGTTTTTCTCTCATGAAACTCTTAGTCAAAAATGAACTGAAATGCTTATATAGTACACAGTGACTAACAAAATCAAGTCGTGCCAGAGAAAATCGCGCCACGACTATTGCGTACCCAAGGTACGGAAACCTTATCCAGAAATCATGTTACGCCTACACAAAATCGCGCCACGATTTACGTTCGGCAAAAACCATCCATTCTGCCAGAAAATTGCGTTGCGCCTGAGAAAATTGCGCCACGATTTTTCCTTCAGCAAAAACCTTCCATTCTGCCAGGAAAATCGTGGTACACTTCCGAAAGTTGCGGTATGATTTTGAGATTTCACAACATCACAATTTGAAGTCAAATTCAACATTTCTCCACATTGACTTTAAACTGGTGATGATATCAATTTAACCATCGTCCATCATTCCCTTTTTTTTTTCCCTTGCATCCAACTATACCAAGTAGCTCCACGAGATTCCACCCTTGTACCTCTTCAAACCTCGGAATGCCTTCCACCCTCTTGAAGATCCTTGCTTCCAACTACACTAAGATTTTAGGTAGTTCCACAAGTTTACACCAAACCCTCTTTAACCACGGAACGTCTCCCGATTCCTTGAAGATCACCTTGCATCCAATCACCCTTGGTCTTTTAGGTAATTACACAAGTCACATGATACATTCTTCAAACCCCGGAATGCCTTCTGTCCTCTTGAAGAATTCACTTGCTCAAACAAGAGCCTAACACCCATGGTCTCCATAGTTGTACCATTTTCGTGTCAACAACTCAACCTCAAGCTGAACTTTCTCCACCTCAACTTCCAAATAAGTACTTCCACTATGCCTTTAACCTTGCACCTCAATTTTCTCCAAATCATCAAGAATTTTTTTGAACTTCGTTAATTGCTCTGTCTCGGTCTTTTACTCCACCACCTTGAATGAGTAAAGTTGTTGCTTTAGGAATTGCCTATGAGCCAAAGACTTGGTCATATACAATGACTCCAACTTTGACAGTATTGATGTCGCGGTTGGTTCCTTTGCGACATCCCTCAAAACTTTATCACTGAGGCATAAGACAATGGAACTCCTAGCCTTGTCCACCATCTCGATCTTCTCCACTTGAGTCATGGTTACCGGTATCGCACGATCACCCTTCAAGGCTTTCTCACACTTTTATTGTATCAACACCGCTTCCATCTTCACCTTCCATAACCCAAAATCGTTACTTCCAGTGAAATTTTCAATATCCCACTTTGAACCCATGATACTCACTAAACCAATTCACTCCTTTGCCCCACGGTGGGCTCCAATTGTTGTGAATTCGGACTCGAAATCACAGCAATGAAAACAAAGATGTGTGGAGCAAAGGAAAGTAGTAACCAATATCAAAGTAATCACAAGCAACAACAATAATAACAACACCTAGATATAATATTAGAATCAAAGTGAAAAGCTCAAAACCAAAAGTAGAAGATAAAGAGAGAAGAGAAACAAACACACCAAGAAATGATTACCCAGTTCGGTCCAACTTGACCTACTCTGGGCAGAGATTGATTTCTCCAATCCACTATCAATGAGTTCTTATAAAGAGATACAAATGGGTTACAAGAAATTAGCTTCAACAATCTCACAAAGAACAAACCTAATTTCTACCCATTTTGCCAATCTCACCAGTGAACAAGACACTAAATGATTTTCACTCACCCAAGGTGTTTACAATTTTTCCCAACCCAAGAGAACTCTAATCAAACACCCTCAACCCTAAAGTTACCTCATTTGATTTCCCAATTTTTCCTCTCTTGAAGCTCTTACTCAAAAATGAACTGAAGTGCTTATATAGTACACAGTGACAGACAAAATCGCACCGCGCCTGAGAAAATCGCGCCACGATAATTGCGTACGACCCAAAGTACGACAACCTTATCCATAAATCGCATCACGTCGACACAAAATCTCGAAGATTTTCCTTCATCAGAAATCATCCATTCTTCCAGGAAAATCGCACCATGATTTTGCCTTCGGTAGAAACCATCCATTCTGCCAGGAAAATCGTGGTACACCTCCAAAAATTGTGGTATGATTTTGAGCTTACACAACATCACAATTTGAAGTCAAATTCAACAATAATGCATATGGATGTTATTTCCATCAATGTTCACTTCACCATAACAACATGATTCACTATCTACACACTTGATTAAAGATTGAATTGTGATGTTGAGGGCGTTTAAAGGACAGGGCCGGACGTGGAAATATTGATGCAGAGGCAGGTGGTAGTGGCGATGTTACAACATGAAAACCAATCGGTGCTAATGGGAGAGATTCTTCTTATCATAGATATGATATTCACCATGTTGCTAGGTTCATTCTCAATTAAAACCAAACTATATATACAATCTGTTTCTTGTACTTTTTGTTATAAAGGATTGGATTTTTATCCTTTGTTGATTTGCTGGGAAATAATTTGTTTAAAGAGGTATTTTAGTTTGGTTTATTTGGTAATTTTTATGTGGTTGCAAGGTTTTTTTGTTACCATTTGGATTGCTGCTGAGCTTTTTAAGTAAAATGATATTTTGCTGAAACAGGCGGCGTTGAATTCTTCTATGTTCATTGTTCTTGAGATATGGGAAAAAGTTGTTGAAAAGTGACTCAAAAATTGTGCATCCTGTATGTCAAATTCGGTGGCCGAATGGTTCTACACGGTGGCCGAATTTGACCAATTTTTTGGAGACTTTTGTCTCGTAAAAAATCGGTGGCCGAATAGGTGTATTCGGTGGCCGAATTTGTGTACAGCAAAAATCACAATCGCGGTTTTGGGCCTGTTTTGTTCCAATTTTTGAGGGATGCTTTTCGACTATAAATATAAACCTTGTATCACATTATTATGTGTGTAGAAAACAGGGTTTAGAAGCCAACATACAAACTAGGGTTTATAGAGAATTTCTCTTGGCAACAAACACTAGTGTTGGGATGGTTTTGATTCACCTTGAACAAAACACTGTTAGGATTGAGTCTCTTGGTCACGGAAAGAAATTAGGACTTTGGGTAGAATTAGGTTTGAAGACTGATTATTGTAACCCTCAATATCTCTTTGTAAAGAAACTCATATCATTATAATGGAACGGAGAGTTGCTCTCTCCCCAAGAGTAGGTCATCATTAGACCGAACTGGGTAAACAGATTCTTGTGTTCTCCTTTTTCCCTTTATCTCTTGCTGTTTATTTTTGTTTGAATTATTTTGTGACCCGCTTGATTTGATTACTTGGTATTAATTTGCTCCATGCATCAAGTTTATTATTGGTGCGGTTTTCACAACGAATTCGCAACAAAACTGTTGTTAATGAGTGTAAATCTTGTGTTGTTTGTTAATGTGTGTAAATATTGGTGGCTGCAGGGAGAGAGGAAAATGCCAAATTTGATGGATTGTTTGCTCGATATTGGCTAAAAATTATGTACTAATTAAGTAACATGTTTTAAATGTTACTAAGGTAGTGTTTGGCCTGGCTTAATTTTAACTTCTATTCTACTTCTAAGAAGAAGTAGGGCCAAACACAATTTTAATAAAGCTATTAACAAAATAAGTAACTTTTTTATAAAGAAGAAAAACCAATAAAAGTGACTTTAAAAATAAGATGTGAAAGTGAACTTTGAAACAACTTTTCGGCACTGATATCCCCTTGTACACCTTCGATTCCCGCACATGCTACTATGTTCCTATTTTTTTATTATTTTTTCGCAAAATCCCGCCAAACCTTTTTCAGGAAACCGCCAAAGAAGCATAAACCTAGTTATAAATATCCATTGCATTTCTGTGCTTTCTGCCACACCTATTGCTGCCGCCGTTGACCATTGTTCAGGTACCTCATTTTTATATTTTATTCTTTTGATTCTTACAATCTTGTTTATACCTCATTTTTATATTTTATTCTTTTGATTCTTACCAATCTTGTTTATTTTTTTGTCCTTTTGTTATTTTTTTTTCTTATGCCTTTTATATGATACATGTACATAGAGTTTATACTTTGATTGCTTTGTCATGTCATGATAAATTATATCATTTTGTTCTTTAGTGATAATCTTGTTAAAAGCCCATATATAATTTCAGTATGCGTTTTGTTTGTAACTGTCATTCAAAAATTTATTATATCATTTTGTTTATTAGTATTAGTTTGCCCTTTGTTTATTATATCATTTGATTAGATATGATCATATGGATCTTTATCTCGTTGGATCCACTCAATTTGCTTAACTATTCAATTTGTTCGATCTCTTTTTTCTTTCGTTGGAATGATAGTCTGTGTGTTTACCTAATGAAAATCTTAGAGCGTTTAATTATTTATAATTTTCAAAACACATTGCAGCTATGGCTACTGAAATCCCTCCATGTAAAACTGAAAATTTAGTAAAAGCAACATGGAAAATTTCATCAGATACCAAAATGTTACTTGACATTTGTACGAGTGAGATCCGTAAATGTGGAAAACCCGGTATTGCTTTTAAGAATAAGAAATGGGAGGAAATACGTGAAGAATTCAATAAACGTGCTGATAAAAACTATAACCAAAAGCAGTTGAAAAATAGAATGGAAACTTTGAGAACTGATTGGACGACATGGGAACAATTAATCGGTAAAGAAACAGGTTTGGGATGGAATCGCCAGATAGGAAATATTGATGTTGATGCTTCATGGTGGGATGCTAAGATAAGAGTGAGTATTATAAATATTGAATTTTTATCCCATGAAATTGAATAAGAGAATTGGGTTTGTCTGAATATTATTTCTTGTTATTCGTTATGCAGGGGAATGTAAAATATGCAAAATTTCGCTATCAAGGTTTAGAATTTCGTGATGAATTGGAATTCATATTTGGGGATGCAGTGGCAACAAGTCAATGCCAATGGTCACCTGCTTTGGGTGTACCATTTGAATCTAGTGGCAAAAATACTACTACAGATGTGCCACAAGAAATAATTGACTCTGATGATAGTGAATTTGATATTGGTGACCACTTTAGCCCTGTGGAAAATACTCAACCCAAAAAGAAAAGAAAGGTTTCACCAGATATTGGAGAGAAAGCGACAAAGGGAAAGGCAAAGGTTGGGACGGCAACAACTATGAGAAAAACATTTGAGCGGTTAGTTGAAGCAGCCGAAGGTCATAATGAAGTTGAAAAAGCTCAAATTGCGGCTACCTCTCATGTCCATGGAGAGTACTCTATTCCAGATTGCGTTAAATTATTGAAAAGTGCAAAGGAAGATGGTTTTTTGAATGGTCAACACTTTAATTATTGAAAATCGAGTCCTACTAATAACCTTAAAAGATTCGAAGGAAGATTTGGTAGAGTGGATTCTATACAACTATGTTGATAAGAAACCATCTAATATTTAGGTTAAGATTGGTGTTGGGTTTTCTAGTTATATTTGCATTCATGTTTTATGTTTAGATTTTGCTTTATTCCTTAGTTTTAGTACTTTGGTTATTTGTTATTTGGCATTTGGTATTTTTCTTTTGGTTGAGAATTTTGTATTGATATTTATGCAATTTTGTATCGTTCAAGTTTATGATGTGTTATGTTTCTAATATTGGATTATTTCCAAACTCTTCCAATTTAATTTATGACACTGTTTTATGTAATAATTATAAATTTTCATTTGGTAAAAAAAATCAGGTCATTACAAAATTTAATTTTCTATTAAAAAAATGTCTTTTATTTTATTTATGATAATTTGTAATAAAATCTCAAAGCTCTTTCAAAAATATTTTGCCAAACAGATTTTAACTTAAAAGTACTAATTAAGTTGAAAAAAACAACAAATACCAAACAACTTTAACTTCAACTTCAAAGTTTTGATTTTCAACTTTATTCTAAAAGTGACTTTTAGACCTAAAAAAAGTAGGGCCAAACGAACCCTAAGAGTACAATGAGTGTTACTAAAGCCATTTAGTAACACAAACTTTACCTAACATTTTTTCAGGTGTTACTATGTCAATTTTTTTTACTATATAGATTTAGTATTATGTTAGTGTTGATGTAATGACAGGATCTGATGATGATCAGACCTCTGCCAAAAGAAATGAGTATTATTAGCCAGAACTTTCGTAGACTTGATAGCTCGAGTGTTGTTTGAAAGTTAAAATACCTCATTTGTTTGTATAAACTAAATGTTATTCTCTTGTATGACCTCGTAGAAGAGTTGTGATGTGTGCGTGGTTATGGTTTTTGTTTTGTTGTGGATTATGAAGGGAGGGGAGGAGGTGTTACAGTGTTTTGGCTTGAAATTTTCAGATGCAAAATTTGCAGCAGCAATTATTACTAGCATCATACGATATATGTTTAGGATTTCAGAAATAGTAAGTACTTATTGAAAAAATAAATTTTCATAATTTTGAGAAATAAATTGGCTCACTTTTCAATACAGAACTTCTATACTTGGTATACTAATATGTACAATAAGGACACGTGTTAGCATTTCCCTTATTACTATACCAAAGTTGTGTGATATGCAACTCATAGCACGCATGAATGGGTAGCTAACTCTTCCGCTTTTCTTCATTTCTTGTTTCCTTTCTCCTCACCGAAATATTTGTAGTTACTATACCCCAATAGATCACTTGATACATCATGTAAGAGACATTAGGTCCATCCAAGAAAAAAATATGGGGACAATTTGATCCCCACAAAATTCTAAAATTCTAGAATCAAGAATGTTTCAATGAAAGCTTATAATGAAATGAAGAAGCTGCCAATGAAGGTTGATTTAATGGGTAAAAAATTAACACATAGCTTAGAAGGGCGTGAGTTCAACTTTCAATTTCAGTGTGATGATATGTTCGATAGATAATCTTAAAATACATCGTCTACAAGAAAAACACCAAATTAAGACGGAATTTCGGGACGGAATTATTTTCCGTCCCAAAATAATTAAATTGGGACGGAATTTGCAACACTATTTTGTCATAATAATTTGATTAAATATATCTATATTGTTTTGGGACGGAATTGAAATTATGTCCCCAATTTGAGACGGATTGTTGTTTTTGTCGCAAAATTGGGACGGAATTTTTATTTCCGTCTCATATTTGAGTCAAAATTTGTATTTCAGTTCAAAATTTTGTGAAAAATGAGGGCGGGAATTTTGGCGCCAACTTAAATTAAATTTTGTAAGATATTAAATTATTTTAAGAATTAATTTTATTATTTATATGTAAATTAAAATTCATAATAGTTTTAATAATTTTTTTGAGCAAATAATAGTTTTAATATTATAGTAAAAAAATTAAGTTTTTTTATTTAGGAAAAAATTAAGTTATTTATAAGATATTGTAAAAAAAAATTATATACTTTCAAAAAATGATAATAAAATAATATATAAAACTGAAGAAAAAAAATTGTGAAAAAAATCCTTTTAAACAAAATAAGTTTATTGTTAAAAAATAGTTTATTAGTAAATAAAACAAATGTGATATGTAAAACGTGTTGTTTCTCTATTCAACTGAGTAGCTTTCTCTTTCATCTAAAACCTAAATCCCCAAATTTCTTACTGCATTCATGGTTCTCTACCTCTCCCTCTCCAAACCTTCGTTGGTATCATCATCAATCTCAACAAGCTCTAGTTCTTAGACAAAATTGGATTGTTCTTTATCATGGTTTGATTGGCAGGAGGTGCACCTTCTTCATGTTCAACAATGGGAGAAACGACAGTGGCTTGACCACCTTCCCAAAAGGCACGGTAGAAGAGGGATCCTCGTTCATAGTTACAAGACGGCTACCCTGAGACTCTCACCGTCATCGCTCTCAACTCAGTTTCTATCGTTGACTGGCGATACGAAATCACTCACCTTCCTCTACATCTTTCGTTTGGGTAAACTCATCTCTTTTGCTCATGTGTTAGTTTGTTCTTCTTTTTAGTTTTAAAATTTTATAAGTTGCTGAGATTATTAAGGATAAGGCTAATTATATTCTTTTCTTCATTCAGGATTTTGTTTTGAATTTTTTGTTTTTGGGTAGTTGTAGAATTAATTGTTTTTTAAGATTATTGTTTTATGATAAAATGTGTGATTTTTATTTGATTGAATTAAAGTGATCAAACCCCATTTGATGTTGGTAGTGAAACAAGGAAAAGTATGAAGCCATGATTTGGGTGGTGCCATTGTCTATGTATCTCAAGCCATGATTTGTGTTCTACTCTCAAGTCTGGTGTAATGTTTTCATGAGGTATTTGTATATGTTTTGTTGATTCATTCATATATCAGTCTATATTTCCAAACATCTTCAAGTTTGGAAAATGTAGTATTTTTCTTGTTTACTTATCTATCAATTCTTTATTATATTTATTTTTGTTTTTATTGTTATTGAGTTGAACAGGTCAAGGAGCTAATGTTCATTTTCCGGTCATACTATAGATGGCTTGAAGGATGATATGGAAAATTTATGCCTATTAGAATGAAAAGGTATAAAACATTATCAAGTGTGTGTTTGTACAATTTCTTTTGATTGTGTTAGTTATCCAATAGAGAAACTAAGATAGCGTTGTAGTTTTCTTTGTTGCAAGAGGACTGTCTCACATAATGCTCAACTTTGTTTTAATATGGAAATTTTGAGAGT
>Ga0315915_1009853_pt1 | contig 10728 bp, 5 predicted proteins | sample MpolbnodulesMG_FD_207738 | JGI IMG/M metagenome (GOLD analysis project Ga0315915, IMG submission 207738) | Medicago polymorpha root nodule microbial communities from Los Angeles, California, United States - branched nodules | ecosystem: Host-associated > Plants > Roots > Nodule | place: USA... | reverse complement strand
TAAATTTTATTATTCTCCCAAATATAGCTTTTATATGATTTGGGTCTTGTTGTATCACATAATCACATTTAGTGAAGGTATAACGGAACTTCATATCCTTTCAAAAAAAAAAAAAAACAGAACTTCATAAGTTTACCATACTATCAAATGTTGGTTTTGGTTGACAAGTATACACTAGGATCTGAAATATCTCACATTCAGGTTTACAAATGTACCTGCCTAGACTCGTTAAGCCAATTAAAAGGACCTCCCAATTTTAGATTATTTACATTGATAGGCAGTTGTGCATTTGAGTCTCTCTACCTAAATGTTGAAAAGAACTAGCAACACACTCTTTCCAACACAATTTTTTTTCATTAGTTGAAATTAAAATGGTGTCCACTATCTTGAACATCGGTTCCACTAAATTATGTTGGTCCCACATTTATTTTGCGGGACCTATAAAATGTTGTTGGACTATGAGTTTACTCATGGGATTGCATGATCCGGCGATTCAAACTCCTTTACTGTGCTGCATTGCACTTAGGATCAGACACATGAAAGTTCATAGTGGAATGTGTTTTTTCGCTATCAATGCAAGGGATTGCGAGTTTGTTTCAAGTTCTGTGCAGTTGGGGAAGAGGGAAGCCATGTTAGGTTTTCACAAAATGACTTAGGTTTTCTAATTTTTAAACACTTACCACGTCATGTTTTAGAAGACCCGTTTTTTAAAATAAAACTTGCTTATACTGTTATCATGACAGAACCGAAAAACAGAGGAAGGATGGATTCTTTGAATAACATTGGCAATATGAATTCCACTTTTGCTGTAACTCAAAAATAACTTTTTTTTCTTCAAATAATTGTCAAAAAATGAAAAAATGATTGCTCTGTTATTTTATTCTATTTATTATCCCCTTTTATAAGTTGCTCAAAAGGGTTTAAAGCATATTATTTTTGCTGGGCTATTTTTTAGGATTTTTTGGAGGACTTATGGGATAGAATACAAGTTTTGTCAAGCAATGGATGGAAAGTTGAAAGTGGTAAGTTTAATTGTCATGCAAATTTTAGCAGTGTATTTTAATGCAGTTAATCAAGTACATGATCAATAACTATATAAAGGAACACACATCATCCAATGCATTACTAATATATGGGTTATGTCACTTCAGAATGAACTAATATGGTTGAGCAAATCCATTTTGCATTCTCTTTAAACATATTAAGAGCAGATAGTTTGTGTATATGGGCTGTTGTGTCATGCTCATCAACTTTGTTTACATTTATTTCCTCGTGTTTTATTCACTGCCTGATTATGTTTACTGTTTTAATTGTTAGTTCCAAGAACCCATCTTTCCTTTGAAGCTCAGCTGGTTACCGGGAAGTCCCATGCATTTGGGACAGTAAGCTGCTCCAACTTACCAAACTCGCCTTATGTTCCTTCTGGGGTATCTTTTGGTAAAGAGAAGCATGAGGCAGAATTAAAGTATCCTCAAAGAATACGGCGGCTAAATATATTTCCATCCAGTAAAATGGAGGTGATTTGCCTTCTCTATGACATTTGTCCTGCATGTTTGCACTAATTTCCTTTCTTTTAATCTTCCTTATTGAAACTTATCTCTTTTACCATTTGATTGCTATTCACATGGGTTTTCATATTAAAAAACTAACTTTTGATTTTTTATAATGTTTACTCACTGATTGATGGTGTTTCTATTGTTTGAGACGGTAAAATAATTGGTACATATTTTCTTGAAGCATTTATTTATTGATTTAATTCATATACACTGACGGTGTAAATGTTTTTTAAATTGTCAATTAAACATAACCATCATATTATTAAAAACATTTGACTTTAGCCATTATGATTTCTACAGTCACACATATGAGTGCTTTGTCGACAATGTAAATTTTTTTACGCCAACAGCATATGAAAATTAATCTCTTCATTTATCTGGTTTACATTTTTTTGGCTTAGCCATAGTCTACAAAACTTCCAAAATCTTATTGCAATGATGAAGGTGATTTGTTTTGATGTACTTTGTTGTTAGTTGGGAAGGTTTCATACAGTCTGCTTTTGTACATCTCTCGTTTTTCTCTCTCTTCAAATCACAAGCATCAGACTGCTTTTTGCATGACGGGCCGGCTGATTATTTCCTGAACACATGAAACTTTTTTGGGGTTCATATGTTATTGTAATATTTAGGCTAGATTTATATTAATTCAAATTTCACTTTTGCTTATCACATAACAAATTCAATAAAATAAATCTTTTGGATGACAGGATCTGCAGCCTGTAGATCGATTTGTGGTGGAAGAGTATCTCTTAGACGTGCTTCTGTATTTCAATGGCAGGTTAGTATACTCTGCTAAATTTCTTTATATTAGAATATTAACAGCGTTGACGTGGTTAGAATAGAGGTGCAAACAAGGAACATATTAAGATACACACACATCATGCTCTGCCAATTTTTCCTAGTTAACTTTTATATAATTTTAATTCCATGAGTGGTTTGGTAACATCAACAGAAACTTAGGGTTTTGTCCATTTATTTTATTAAGAGTTTACTAGAAGCCGTTTGATCCTTTGTTTATACTTCATCTATTTTTTTTTACACTTTTGTGTTAAAATGTTCTCAACGTATTTTTAACTATTCTCATTTTTGGGTTCATGCAAAGCTAGTCGAAAGGAATGTGCTTCTTTCATGGTTGGTCTGCCGGTTTCCTTCCGATATGAGTACCTCATGGCTGAGACAATATTCTCTCAGGTAATATAGTGTAAAGTTGCAATCTCTTTTGCCCCTTTTGTGTGTAATCTCTGTGCTTTGACATTAGAAAGTTATTTGTAAATTGTAGAAGCTTGCATTGGCCCTCAACACGGGCCTTCAGAAGCTAAACATTAAGATATTACTCTTCATTGATGTGTTGAGTAATGCTTAAAGTCTAACGAATGTAAAAACAAAGAAAAGAAAGAAGCTTTTTCTCTTCTCTTAGTATAGGATGTCATAACTTGATAGTGAATAGCGTTTTCCACTACAAGTTTACAAACTGCAATGCCATAAGGTGACATCATTCCTCATTTGCACTCTCAAGTGACTGTGCCTATATACGAGGATACAAGACTGAAGCTTTGGCATTGTACATGTGAGGTGTGACTTTGTCTCTACCCCTTACTCAGGCGAGAATATTTTGGGCGTTGGTCTTGGTGATTGATTCTCGGAAGAAAAAGTTAGAGGCTATGAAGCATGGATACGGACACGGGACCACTAATAATTTGAGAAAATCACATAATTCAGTGTAAGTATATGTGTCGGTGTCGTGTTGGTGTCGGACACGACACATGTCCGACACCGGGACACACCTAATCCGAGGAGTGTCCGTGCTTCATAGGTCAGAGGCAATTTTGCAGAGATACTTTGTACTATATGTTAGTGCATGACGGACAACCACAAATTCTCTAGTGAGAGGGTCACTATACCACAGATCATAAACATACAACATGGTTTATACTACACACATGTAATGAATTATTCAAAATAAATGGCATTTTTAGTCAAACGTCAGTCTAAACACATAATCAGAATAAAGAAGGAAGATGATGGAATATATTTAATGAAATAAAGAACAGTGAGGGCATGACAATGAAGAAGACTACAATACAAACAAAAATTCAACAGAAGGTTTTGAGAATACAATACAGAAACATAAATTGAACAGATCAGAATGCACACCTGACCGAAATGCTTCAAATATTTGAGAAGTAACTGATGTGATGACAACTTACTCACTGTTGCCCCTTGCTTTATTGGTAATTAAAATGCAGCAGCATGCTGCTTTTTTGGCAATGTAAGCCCCAACGTGTGATTTTCACTGATGTGAATTTATAATGTTGTACAACAACTGAGTCAGAGTGTGGGAGAGTAGGAAGACTGTGACTTGGGAAACGACACTCTAGGTAGAAGAAAATAGATATGCAGTAGTAGGAAATAAGCATTAATTAATGCAAAGGGGAGTAACAGTAATGATATTCGCTCCATCATCTTTTTATTTTATATATTCCTTCCATCATCTCTGTGAAAACATTGTTTAATCCCTTTTTTTGTTTATCTTCGAGTGAGGAATATTCCTTCCATCATCTTTTTGTCTATCTTCGAGTGTGGATTTTTTTTTGTTCTAAAAGACACGGCAATGCTAAGCACTTAAGTTACTAGCTCTCATTAATGACAACTAAGGCGACTCCAAGTTTGTAGAACATGGTGTAAATGGTGATGCCATTGAGGCCACCCCTTGGGAGTACAACTTCTCTGATAAATCATCACTTACATATGACAACAATGCTATGTATGGTGCTATCATTGAGTACATGTCTCCAATAAGAGCACCTCAATTTGGTATTAAAGATAGCGCTTCTTGGTTAGAATCACCAACCCATCTTCTTTTGAGTCTTCAAGTCAATCTTCATTTTACATTACATGCACAAATTTCATCTGGGTGGCTCTGAAAATCCCACTTGGATAATGGACTCTGCCATCTCTGTTGTTGGAAACCATACCAACCCATCTATAATCAGATATGATTTGTGATAGGAAAAAGTGCTGTATGTTCATGTAGCCCACTCACCTTGTGGAAAAAGGCTTTGGTTGGTTTTATTATAATTAAATTGTTCAATTTGAACTAAAATATGTGATGCAAATTAAATGCACGAACATGTTTTACTTCATATTTTGATTTGACTGAATTTTGTTTCCTTGTATTTTTTATTTGAATATGCCATATTATGCTGACACATTTAATAATTTTAAGAACAACAACAACAATAATAATCATAATAATAATACTCTCGCTCTGACTCTTGCAGCTGCTGATGCTTCCACAGCCACCTTTCAAACCAGCGTATTACACACTGGTTATTATTGACCTTTGTAAGGTACTTTCTAGTCGACTCAACATTGCCGACTTTTTTTCTCAGTCATTGAGGGATTGTTTTTCCTTTACAATTTTATACAGATTGCAATTTTACTTGTTTCTTCTTTACAATTTTATAATGATTTCAGTTTCACTTAATGTTTGGTGCTTATTGCTTTCTAATCTTGTGGCTATGCAACAGGCTCTTCCTGGAGCTTTTCCTGCAGTTGTTGCTGGAGCAGTTCGCGCTCTCTTTGAAAAGATTGCTGATTTGGATATGGAGTGCCGAACTAGACTAATCCTTTGGTTCTCACATCATTTGTATGTTCCAACTTTCTGCAATTTCTATTTCAGGATTCATTCCTCTTTTGAGACAACATGCAGCTGTTCATATTCTGTTTTATGTATATCTTGTTTTCCTCCCTTTTCCTTCACTAATAGTCTCCACTTTAAAAAAAAGTCATGTCTAAGCTTCCATTGAGTTTATATGCTAAAGTTGCAATAGTTAAATTGTGTAACTTGTGGTCCGACAGACAATATTCGTAATTCTCACATTAAAATTCATTGCACTGGCTATGTTAGTTTGTACTTATGAAATTGGTGAAGTGAAACTGTTTTATCTTATCTTACTCCCATTTCGTGCCAGTATGCATCAAAATCTCAATCTTATTTCAATGAATCATAGATATTTTTCCTTTCTGGTAAAAGAAAAATAATATGCGGTGCCATGGTATACATCAGCAAAAACTTAATTCATGCATATATTGGCATGGGGCAATTATGAAGCAATTAGTTTATTAACTGCAAAATGATCAACTGGTCATTAGTACTTTAGCTCATACTCATCATAACCTTTCTTCATTGATCTTCAATACAACTCGTTCAACTAAATGGTCAAAATAAATGGGAAAAGGGTTAAAGTTCAACTCAAGTAACTGAATAGAAGTTGGGAATCTCAAGCTGCAGATCTGACATTTGTAAACTCTGATCCATGCTTCAATTTTACTGGAATGTCCTTTTCATTGAGCAATGGACTAACATATGCATGGGCAAACTAAAATATATTTTTACCAGTTCTATTTAATTTGAAAAGTGTAAAGTTGCATCTTTATTCTCTAGTTCATTCATGTTCAGATTGATTGATGGTTTCTCTATACAGGTCAAACTTTCAGTTCATCTGGCCTTGGGAAGAGTGGGCTTATGTGTTAGATCTCCCGAGGTGGGCCCCTCAACGTGTCTTTGTTCAGGAGGTTTTGGAGAGGGAAGTTCGCTTGTCATACTGGGACAAAGTCAAACAGGTAATTGTTCATTACTGCATTGCCACTTGTGGTTTGTTGTGTGGTTATGGTCCGTATTGGAAAATCATAAAAGAGTATGGAGTATGGAAGTCTCACTATAGATTTTTGTTGTTTATGATAAGCAATTAAATGAATAGGCTTTAGTCTGGTTTCATGAAATTGTCATATTGATGTTTCCAATGGTACCTTTCATTATATTTTGTATAGAGCATTGAAAATGCACCTGGTTTAGAAGAATTGCTTCCTCCAAAGGGTGGACCGAATTTCAATCTTGGTGCAGAAGATGGTAAAGAAAACAATGAACACCTGCTGTCTGGACAGCTCAACGACATGGTTAAAGGGAAGGTACCTGTCCGTGAAATAATCTCATGGATTGATGAAAGTGTGTTTTCAAATAATAGTCTAGAAGTTACACTCAGAGTTGTCGTACAAACTCTTCTCAATATTGGATCCAAGAGTTTCACTCACTTGATAACTGTATTAGAAAGATATGGGCAAGTCATTTCAAAAATATGTCCTGACGAGGACAAGCAAATTATGCTGATAGCTGAAGTCAGTTCTTTCTGGAAGAATAACACCCAAATGACAGCAATAGCGATTGACCGAATGATGAGCTATCGACTTGTATCAAATCTGGCTATTGTGAGATGGGTCTTCTCAGAAGAAAATGTCGAGCAATTTCATACAACAGATCGTCCATGGGAGGTACTTAATCTTGCTCTTATCGATAATTCATTTGTAGTTCTTGTCTACTATACAGTGATTTGGAATTATGTCTTTTGCTTTTGATTGTATTTTGGCATGGTCAGCTTTGGATGACTAATTCTTTTTATCATTTTCAAGTGCGGGAAGCAATACATGTTGTTGTTTGTGTTTTGATCATGATGGTTAACCAAATCATAACATATTTGAATTTTTGATCCTTGCCATACATACTTTATTTTGTTTTGTAATTGCCACCTTGTTTTTCATCCAACAGGTTCTTAGAAATGCAGTAAGCAAAACATACAACCGTATTTCTGATCTAAGGAAAGAAATAACATCTCTTAAAAGGAATATTTCATCCGCTGAAGTAGCTGCCAATGAGGCAAAAGCAGAGGTAGATGCTGCAGAGTCAAAACTAGCACTTGTGGATGGTGAACCAGTTATTGGGGAAAACCCTGCAAGGTTGAATAGATTGAAATTGCGTGCTGAAAAAGCAAAGGATGAGGTGGTATCTATTCAAGAATCTGTAGAAGCTAAGGAAGCTCTTCTTTCCCGAGCAACTGATGAAAATGAGGTAATTGATGTAAAATTTGCAATGGTTAATAGTCTGGAGACACCTTTCCTTATCAAAGGCGACACTTGAAATGCCACTTCCTTCTCTTTGGACATAATTTTATTATGCTGACGTACACTTGCCATTTAGAAATATTCACTCTCTCTAGTGACTCAGACTATATCATGGCCATATATAGCGTTTCTAGGTGTTAGAAGTTCTTGGTGAATTGGGAAGGATGATGTTAAATAGATAAATATAGGGTTAGGTTATTTGTACACAACTCCATATCTAATGTGGTTGATTTGGCAAAATTGCGCTTAGAGTGCAGAAAATGATATATTATAAGACGGGTGGTAAGTATGCAATGATGGGAGAAAATAAATCCTCCTTAGCAGTAAAGAAGGTAAAATAGAAACTGGATAAACGCCTAACCACTTCTATATTCTGTTTGCTGTATTGTTTTATGGCACTTAAAATAGTATATGACTTTGTATTTTCTTCACTTTCATTTGTAGTTGCCACTTGTCTCTTCTACTCATTTGATTTATAATTTGGTTTTGGTTCGAGGGGTCTCTGACCCATTTAATTTGGATTGCCTCTTAAAGTTTTGTTTCTCATAGTATTTCCTTCCATTGGTGCATATTTGTTCACACAGGCATTGTTTCTCTTGTTATTCAAAAGCTTCTCAAATGTATTGACGAATCGCCTTCCCAAGGGATCTGGAGCTAGAACACTTCGTGAATGGAAGTCTACACAAGTTGAAGAGATGGCAGTTGACCCTGAAGAGTCGTCGACAATGGAATTAGACAATGAGAATCAGATACCTCAAAACAGGTTCCGTGTCTGTCCTTATCTTACCAAGATAGATATTGCACAACAACCAAATTACTATGCATTAACTTTGGCTTCTTAATCTATTCTACAGTCAGTCAAATGGTGGGAAGAAAAGTGTTGCTTATAATGTAGGTGAAAAGGAACAATGGTGTATCACTACTTTGAGTTATGTGAAGGCCTTTTCTAGGCAGTACGCTACTGAGGTAATGTTTATTTAAGTGCTTGCATTTGAATTTTGGACATAATCGTAGCAAGTTATGAATTCAATATAAACAAAACTTTACAACTTAGACCTCTTTTTTTAGGTGATAGCATCCCTGAAAAAGATTTCTTATCGTCTTACATGTCATTTGTATTGTTTATGCAGATATGGGCCCATATTGAAAAGTTGGATGCAGAAGTACTAACAGAGGATGCACCTCCTCTTTTTCGGTCAGCTGTTTGTTTTGGTCTTCGAAGACCAATTAACGAGGCTTGATCAATTTGTTATTTATCGTCTGTTCTTTTTTCTAAACTAGTCTAAATCTATTCTTTGATCTGATGGATAAGTGTGTCCTTAGTTGATCAAAAGAAGAAAGCTGTATGCTCTTGTGTTGTAAATGACAAGGTTTGTATTATTAGTTTAGATTATGATGGGACTTGAGTACCTCTGTATATTGTTTATTTCGATAATAGGTACTAATTGGAACTAAATTTATCGAATGAAGTTTGCATCACCTGTTGAGGCTCAAACCGGCAAGTGGAAGAGAAAAAAAAAAAAAAGGAGAGCCTAAATACCCCGCAGGATTTAATTTAGAGTAATGATATTTTGTTGTATATGTTGTGATTATTGCACTCAAACGTCCGTTTGTATGGTTTATATTTGTCCCAAATACCCCGCAGGATTTAATTTAGAGAAATGATATTTTTATATCTATTTTGTGACAATTTTTTGGACAACTTTCTTATTCTCTCCTTTTTTGATTGGTCAAATATAATAGAGAGAAAAGGTAAGAACATAATGAGAGTATAGGAGTGAAAGTTATATAAAAGTTGTTACAAAATGATTGTACGTATATATTTTCTCTTTAATTTAATAACCTGTTGCTACTCCACTACCACACGTTTGCCAAAGTACATTTTCATATCTCTACACATCGTACTCTATACAAAACAAGGATTTCAACCACCTAAATTTTAGATACCATTTCAAAACAGATTAAAAATAGAGATATGTTCACATCCACAATAAAACCGCTTCACTCAAACCAGTGTTGTTTTTAAGGTAGAAGACAAGTCATGGAAACCTAGTTCAACCAAGATCCTTCCCAAGGACCATACATTACTTACCGACTTGCTCCTTGATGGCTCTACTTGTCAGCACCCCCTATCTATCAAAAAACCCCTCTGCCCCATCCATGGCTTTTGTCCGATATATCTGCCCTACCACTGCGACTAGTAAGTCTCATTAACCCACTGCCTATCAAATTCACATGGAACAGATAGTTTCTCTTTTTTTTTAGAGACTGAGTTGATGATAATATCTCAATGTTAAACGGCAATGTGTTGTGAATTTACCCTAAATCAGAACATTTTTTGGTCAATCTATGCATTTTGAGACACCTTTTACCATGTATAATGTATGGGTGATCCCTGCATGCAACACTACTGTACTCATGACAGAGAAGAAATATTATGTTTTTGAAACCTTTTATTTTTCCTTCTAAAGCTTTAGTTGAAGAAGAAAACAAACTTTTTGGAGGAACAGATTGTGTCCTCAAATGCTCTTGTAAGGGCTGCCTTCCATGAAAGGCATCCTTGACGGTTTCCAGCTAGATTTTACTGCATTCCATGAGAACTTCTTGACAGAGAAAAATGCCGAATGACAAGACCTAAGGTTTTTCTTGTTCCAGAGAATTGAGTTTTGTCTTTTGCAATTCTTCAACTCATACGAAAAGACTTTGTTAAAAAAACAAAAACTCACGTGAATACATAGAGTAGAGTAGTAGACACTTGTTGGTTTCTGCACTGGTCAATTCCAGAAAGAGAAATTAGGCAGTAATTGGATAGCTTTATCGATTTTTTCCCATGTAGCTCAACTGAAGTTGCTGATATACATCTGTTATATACGGCTTGTATTTTGTTTACTTCTCATAAATTTCAATTCAATGCACTTTTTCTAGATTTTCTCGGAAATATTTCGAGTAATATGACGTGAATATAGATTCTATTTTCTTCTCCCTTTATTTGATAATACTATTTTTATTATTTTTAGTTTATTATTATTCTCTCAGTTTTCCTCTCTCTTCTAAAGATTTTGATGAATCTTGAAAATTAGGATACCATTGAGTAATGAGTCACCAATCCTTTGCAACCTCCAAATGTATATTCCATTCTTCTATAGTTTGGGACTGAATGCTTTCTTTAGTTCATATTCTTTGAAGGATCAAACAAGAATTGAAGTAGGAAAAA
>Ga0315915_1009848_pt1 | contig 10732 bp, 10 predicted proteins | sample MpolbnodulesMG_FD_207738 | JGI IMG/M metagenome (GOLD analysis project Ga0315915, IMG submission 207738) | Medicago polymorpha root nodule microbial communities from Los Angeles, California, United States - branched nodules | ecosystem: Host-associated > Plants > Roots > Nodule | place: USA... | reverse complement strand
TGATATAGACACACATATATATATATATATATATATATATATATATATATATATATATATATATATATATATATATATATAATGATTTTGTGTTAGGCCAACTATGGCATTTCTTATGGTTTAAGTGACTCATGGAAATTCAATTATCATTTTGAGAAGGTAGTTTTCTTATTATACACCTTTTTTTTAGTGTTATGTGTATAAAGTTTATGACAGGTTAAACAATCCAAGATGCCATAAGTGTTTTGGTTGTTGAGTATCTGTATTTTCCGTTGTAGTTTAGCAGTTTTGTACAGGTTCTATTATGTGTTTTAAAGATTGATTTTTACATCTGTTTGAAGATTAATTATTTAGGGAAGAATGATTTTGTACTATGAGTGGTGTTGGGCTCCCTGTTTGGACAGTTTCGACGTTTCGGGCTGTAAGGGGCACTGGCGCTGCTACTGTCATGACAGTGCAGCACCTGTTTTTTGCTGTTTGTTGGGTTTGTTACCTGTTTTGCTGCTGCTGGTTTTGGTCTGTTATGGCTGTTGCAAGTGCCTGGGGGTTTCGAGTTATGGTGCTGCTTCGTAGGTTATGGCATAATTAATGGTCTGAATTCCGTAGGTCATATTTGGATTTCAGTGTCATATCTTACGCTATTTAGCCTTGTTTACTATTATTATGTTGTTGCAATTCACTTTTTATTGTGTTTGTGTACTTCTTCTACAAGATACAATGATAAAAAAAAGTTTTGGTTATTAAAAAAATCACGAAATTTTGATTGTTTAAAAAAAATTATCTAGAGCAGGATCTCACCCAAAATTAAATAATAAGCTTTTGTAGTATTTTGTAGCAATTCAAGTTTTGGTAATAAGAGTGTTAAATTGTTTCATTATAATAAAGGCTATTTTTGTCAATGTCTAAAATATTGGCATTTCTCTCTTCTCACTTTCTACTCAACCAAACAAGAGAGAGAGGAGGTTTACATTTCTCTCTCTTCTATTTCTCTCATCTTTCTTTTATACCAAACAACCTCTTAAATCTACTCTATTTCTTAAATATTTCTCTCTCTCACCTCTTTCTCTTTTCTTAATTTCTTCTCTTTGCCAAACATAGTGTAAGAGTTCCATTTTTCTTAACAACATGAACTATATTAGCCAACTAATCTACATACCTTGCAGTTCTGATGAACTTGCTTTTCAAGAGTCTTTCGATCTCTTCCTTAATCTTTGACAAGATTTAAGGTGCAAATCTTCTCGGAGTTTGTTTCACTGGTTTCTTGTATGGTCGAATAGGAAGTTTTAGTTCCACCATGTCTCGACTTAATCCTGGCATTTCATTATAATCACAAGCGAAACAATCCTTGTATTTCTTCAATAGTTCAATGATCTGAACTTTGAAATCTTCGTCGATCTTATCGCTGACATAAGTTGGTCTTTTTATAGAGCCATCACCCAAATCAACTTCTTCTAAAGGATCTTGGGCCTGCATTTTCTTAGTTGACCCCATTGGATCTTTCTTGAAACGTAGAGGCTCATCATCATAAATACAATCCAACCTTTGGTCTTCTACCAAGTCATGACTAAGATTGTCAATGTCTTTTTCGACAGCTTCTTTTTGTTGTATTTCGGCTTCTAAAGCCGCTTTTTGTTTATTCTCGGCCACGTAGGCTGTTATTTTGTCCCAAACATTGGGCTCAGACATAATTAATTATCGACATCATCCCACCTTATTGGTGAGACTCCAATCTCAGGATACTCCTAATTTGTGGGCTTTGGGTAAACAGAAGCCCTGGTCCTGAGTAGATATTCGTCGTCCACAATTTCTTTCCTCCAGATAAATTCATATGTTGGGTGAAGTTTCATGGACCAAAGTACATTGTCTTGGTCCTCATAACCAAGTTCAGAAGATGCATATGGCACAGTGTTTGCCAACTATTTGTCGAAATTTTTCTTGGTGATATTGTTGACTTTAGCAATGAAGTAACTCTGATCAACCTCAATGTTCTCCAGAACACCATCTTTCCTCCAAATAGAAAGTCTTTTATGCATGATAGAAGGAACAACCCCAACACCATGAATTCATTCCCTTCCCAACAACAGATTGTTGTTTGCCTTAGATGGGACCACCAAGAACAATGTAGATCTCTTGACACTTCCTACAACTAAGTCGACTTCAATGGCCCCAATGGAATTGCCATATTTTCCTTCATAATTGGAAAGCAGAACATTGTGTGGTTTTAGATCAGTCTCTGATTTAACAATCTTTTTTAGGAGTGATTGCGGCAATAAGTTCACAGCATCGCCACCATCAACCAGAACTTTTTTTATTCCAATATTGTTAATTTTTTCTTGGATAAACAATGGTTTGAGATGACTCTTCAATTGAAAGCCAGGTCTCTCAAACATGGTTTGGTGTTCTTCGACACAACCATTATTCATGATATATTAACACATTGGCTTATGGACAACCATTTCTTCAGTGAAATCCTCCTCATCCTCAGTAACTTCTGACATCACATCGTATTCGACGGGAAGGACCAATACAACGTTACAGATAACGTCGAAGTCTAGCTCGAAGTCAGAGAAATTCGAAGTTATTTCTTCATCTTCCTTTGGAAGATTTTCTTTGACAACTGCAGGGGGGGATATCCTTTCAGTGGCTGGTTTTCTAACCATTTCGAAAATTTCTACATGATTTCCTTTTCCCTTGTTAGTATTTGTAACATCTTTCAGGGCATCATACTTTTTCTAACAATGGAATATGTGCCACTGAGTCTTGGTCATAGGGTTTTTCCCTTTATAGTTGTTGTTATAGGCATACTTCTTAGAGTCAGATGCCTCATTTTGGTTAGTATTTCCAGTAACTCTTTTGACCCATTTTGTAGGTGAAGTAGAGTACCCAAATTTCTTTCCACCAGAAAATACCCATTTCTCAGTAGGGAATTTGAAGATGGGGTGAAAGTTTTCACCTGATCCTTTTTTGGAGACTTATTTGAGGGAAAAACTTTGTAAGGAACACCTCATTGATTGAAACTAAATTTGGGCCTATTATCCACCCATTTTCCTTTTCTCTTCGACTGAGGTCGAAAGGCTTCAATATTTTTGGCAGTTTCCTTGTCGAAAACAGCACTGCACCTGGGGCATAACATGGTTGCAGAATTTGAGATTTTACATCTGTTCAAAAAGTCGATCAGATCCTCCTTAGCTTTTGGGCATGCAACCTGCACCTTTTTAGCATACTGGTCCTCAATAACCACTTCGTTGTTGCATACATGGTCACCAGTAACCATTTCGATATCAGTTTTTTGGCATTCAGCAGTCACTTTAGGTTCAACAAAGTTTCCAGCAATAATTTCTCCAGAAACTTCAACCACATTCACATCTGCTATGTCAACATACAAAGAATCTGCCTTTCTGAGAGGATCAACATAAACCTTCATAGGCTATTTTGATTTGTCTCCAAATTTCAGCCTGCCTTCATCAAGTGCTTTCTGCACTGAGTCCCTGAAAAGCACACACCGAGATTTATTATGACCTAAGAAACCATGAAACTTGCAAAACCCTCTCTTTTTACGTTGTTCTATTGGTGGCATTTTAAGACCTTTTGGCACTACTGTTATGCCTTCAGTAACTAAAAGGTCGAAAATTTCATCACACTTAGTAACATCAAACGTATAACTCTTAGGTGTATATTTCTCATTTTTTGGTTCTTCAGGATTTTTACAATTGGATGGCCTCAACATTTTACATGCATAAGGAGGGTCAGGTTTTAACTCTGCGAGATTTATTTCGCTTTCTTCGACAACACTTGACACAATGTCGAAATCTTGGTCGCTGTCGTTAACGTCGACATAAGCGACTTTTTCTTTTTTACTGAATCTACTAGTCCTGGCTTTTTCAGCCTTAAGCCTTTCGACTTGACAAACTTTATCAGCCAATTGTGCCATATCCCTTAAGTACTGGGTATCTAAATTCTTTTGAATAGAATAGTCTAGGTCACCAGCAGCCATTTCGACTAACTCATGTTCAGGCACTTGGGTGAAACACGTAGCCTTAAGGAGTCAGAATCTATTCAAAAAATCATCAATAGATTCCGACATTTTACATCGAACACTAGCCAAATCTTTAAGACTAATCTTAGATTGGCCTACGTAGAATTGTTCATGAAATGCCTTCTCTAATTGACTCCAAGTAAAGATGGATTGTGAGGGCAACGTTGTAAGCCAAGTGAACGCATTTTTAGTTAGAGAACTTGGAAAATACTTCATTTTAAAATTCTCATTATTTGTTATATCTCCTACCTCCGTCAAATAATGGGCAATGTGCTCGGCAGTGGATTCATTAGTTTCCTCACCAAACTTAGAGAATTTTGGGATTTTCCAACCCCTAGGCAATTCTTCAATTAACACATATTTCTGATAAGGCCAACACAAAATTAGGCCTATGTAAACCCATATTAAAACCATTGTAGGTCAAAAGGGCTTCAAATATGTTGGCTATATTATTTCGACCTTTCAAGTTATTTTGTTGGGCTTGCCTAACTATTTGCTCGGCATCTGTGTTCCTGTTAACCAATATTAGGATCCTTTTGGGTACCCTTGGTGCTTGTGGTTCGACCACAGGCTGTTGCACTGGGTTCACAAGAACAACATTATTAAGCTTTTCTACATGCGTTTCGACAGGCCTAGGATTTTGATTTTGAGGCGCTGGCGTATTTCGCACAGGAGCAGCGCCAAAGAAATTGGCAATTCGCTCCATTTGGGCATATAGTGCCTGGTAACGATTATTGGTATCTTGGATTAAAGGGTTAAACATTGTACCAATTTTTCGGGTCAACATATTGACCATGTCATGGTTACTATCTTCCATTTGTTGTCTTAACGCCATTAAGGAAGTGTTGGTCAATGATTGTTGAGCATTTCGAACAGGAACATTCACTCCAGGATCAAAAAGTGGATGGAGTGTAGCGTTCAAATTTTCAGAAAAAGCAGACGAGTTAATCTGAAGGCCTGCCATATAAGACGCTGGTATGCCATACAATTGATTTCTATGGTTTATTGGGTTGAAGATCCAAAATCCTTGGCTTGATTGGCTCCCAAGATTTGCAATAGATTGTGTAGCCGCAACAGTAGATGAAACCACCGCAGGCGAAGACAATGAAACAATTGTTAGAATCATTGTTCCAAATGTCTCCGATGTACTCACACCACTAGTTGGTATTGCTTGTGTAGTTTGTTGTGTACTCTGCACATTAGACATTGATTTCGACGCAGTAGCAGCAGTTGATGTTGTAGCATTAGGATTTGAACGTCCCATCTTTGGAAGTTGTCTTTTACTTCTCAAGTGCATACACAATACAAATCACAAGTTTTGAAAGAACAAATTTCAAAGAAAAATTTAAACAAAAGCACAAACTGTCCCACTGGGTGTGCCAATTTGTTTACCGTGATTTTTGGTAAACAACCACTTGTTTAAAATTAATTACTAGCAAGATCAACTAGTAAATCTTTGGAACATATTGTGTTTGTTATATTTTCCAGAAATTGATGAATGTTCTTTACGTTCTTACTAAAGTTATGATGATAACCGTGGAATTTGATGAAATCAAACCCGTTGAAGTTATTTCCAGTAAAATAAGACGAAAAATAGTTAAAAGAAACAAGTAAATTGAAAAGGAATTTAAGGAAATAAACTTAAATTGCATTGATTGTGTAACGTCCCAGATTTTTAATCCAAGACATTACTTACATATATTTATTATTTGGGAAAAAGATTTTTTTCAACGGATATAAACTTACTACAATTTTTTTTTAAAAAATAATCATTTTATTGTTGAAAATAAATAAAATGAGAAGGTAAAGTCAATTCATTTATTTCTTAATAGAGTACATATCAATTTCATAATAAATTTAACGAAAATATTTTAAATTAAAAATACAATTAGAAAATCCAATTTTGTCCCCGTGCATGCTTTCATCACACATAAACTTCATATTTCATTCTTTGGTACCTACAACATTTTATTAATATAAGGGTCAATTTCCGTTCCACATGGGATCACCTAAACTCAGAAAAATGCCATAAAATAATAATAAAAATACTCATCAACCAAAAAGAATAAAAAAAAATGGGCAAAAGAATAAAGTACACAAAAGCTATTTTGTAAAACTTTATGCACAAAATGCATGATATGCAAGACTCAAATGATCTGGATATTTCTCGTGTTAACGCACACAACATAAAAATAAATAAATAAGGGTATTGTTAACCAGTGCTCCCGGGGCACTAGTTAAGGAACTAAAAGTAGAAAGAAAAGTAAAGTTTTGCATTAAAACAACACTTTTTTAACTTTCAAAAATTAGAATACACAATTTCCAATACAATATTTCCTTTTATAATTCCTTAACCAGTGCCCCGGGGGCACGGGGGCACTGGTTAACAAGACTCTTGTTCAAATAATCACTTATTTTAATAAGCTAGAAAGCAAAATAATACATTGAAAATGACTTATAAAAATAAGCCAACCTAAAAGAAAAGAAAATCTGAAAAGATCACCTTTGTTAGTGCAAAAATTTGACTCAATAAGCTTAAAGAAGCTATTGTTCAAATAATCACTTAATTACATAAGTTAAAAAGCAAATGAATAAATTAAAAATGACTTATAAAAATAACCCTACAAAAAAGTAAAGAAGATCTGAAAAGATCACCATTGTTAGTGCAAAAATTAGATTCAAATGCTTAAATAAGCACTTATTAAAATAAAAAAAACTTATGAAAATAAACAAACATTTGAATACAGATTTCTAAAAAGAAACAATTATTTAAATAAAGTATTATGAAAAGAAGACTCTTGGAGTGCATGAAATTTGACTCAAGAGCTTAAATAAGCACTTCTTTAAATAAGCACTTATTTGAGAAAAAACAATTAAAATAAAGTCACAAAGGGGGTTTAGATTTGAAAAGGAGTGAACAAATAGCGTTAACAGATTTGAAAAACCAAAGCCCAAGGCCCACCCCCTTCAAAATAAAAAAATCAACGAAAGCAAAAAAGAGAGGTGGGGCCCATAGATCAATGAAAGCAAGAAAAATCAACTCTTTCTTCACCAAATGTCTCACGCGGCCAGCACCATGAACAACAACATCAACAACTTCAAATAAAACTCAAAAACTCAAACAGACCTCAAAATTTACAAATGAATATACCATCTTGCAAGATTTTTCGCACTGATAATGAATCTATGTTTAGATTTCACAATGGAAGTTTGTACAGAGAAAAACATAAACAACAACTTCAAATAAAAAAAATCAAAAACCCAAAAACAACGATTTAAGCAAATCTAAACAATGGAAATGCTTCATAACACTTCCAACAACATAAATATACCAAAACCCACCTTGTTTGAGCCCCGAATTGGTGCAACCAATTCCAACCTTTTCTTAGCAATGATGAGTTTATGATTCAAGGTTCGTAGTGGTTTTTCTTGTGTTTTTGATCTTTTGGTCTTTTGAGAGTGTTTGGAAGCTTTCGATTGTAGAAAAATGAAGGTTTATGGTTATTTGAAGATTTTTGTTTTTTTGAAGAAAATGGTGATTTTTTTCTCTCTCAGTCTTTAGTCTTCTCTTCATCTGAGCTCATGGGGTATTTACAGAGGGAGTTACTTGTTAATCAAGTGTGGAAAATTAGGGTAATAGTGGTTGAGGAAAGGGCAATTTGGAATTTTTGCAAAAATGAGATTTTTTGAGATTTTTTTGTCATGCCTTTGGTCATGGGTGATGAGGTGTACGAAAATGATGAGTTGTAGTGTGTGAGGATGGTTCTAGATACTCAAATTGTGGTGACGGAAGCAAATGAGAGTTAAATGTGCATTTGAAATGAATTTGTCAAAGTTGTTTTTTATTTTTTTAATTTGAATTTTGTGCTATTGGAAACACAATCGGTGCAAATTTATGATTTTTGTGATTGGAAATGGTATAGAAATGAAATGAATCAAAGTTGGAATCTTGCGTGTGATGGAATTGGGTTTTTTTTTTAGAATGAAGTAACAAAATAAAATATGAATCAAAATGTGAATAAAATGAGAAATTTGAAGCTAACTTGTAATACAGGTAGCTAATGTGGGAATGATACTCATGGAAATGCATTTGATGCAAAAAAAAAAGGTTTATTGACTTTTTTGTGCAAAGTTGACTTTGGTCAAAGGTTGATTTTTTTTGTAAAATTTTGAAAAACAAGAAGAAAGAATGAAAATTTTTTGGCTAGGTCAAAATTGGGGTTTGACACACAATTTCTCTCACTCCAGACATTATTTAAAGGATTCAACCGTGAATGAAGATGCATACACAATTCTACAGTGACGGGCTTTGTGAAAACATAAATGAACTGAAATTCCATCAAGTATGACAAGAAATAAAATAAAAGAATATATACACAAGGATTTACACGAATTTCAACAAGATGATATGTTAGGGATGTATTGTTGAACTTAGAAATATATGGAGATGAAAAATGAGATAGGCAAATGGTATGATTTTTTTTTTTTTTTGGAATGATTGTGGACTTTGAATAATATGATATTGTTGTGAGCGAGTCTAAAGTGTCTGGATTTCGGATTGAACCACTGTAGCGGTAGTGGAGGTTTAGCTACAAGTTTTTCTTGCTCTAGTTTCGACCATAATCTTGTGTCTTAAGTGCATATGTTAATATGTTACGATGGAGGAACGCGTAACTGGAAACGGTTACGACAGAGGAGTTTGTAACTAAAAACATGTACGGCATAATGTAATTGTTTGAATCAATGCGAATCAATTGATGATCCCATTCTTCTAGTGTCAAATGTCTTGTCTGATGCAGAACAGAGAATTGTTAACGATGGTTATCCAGTAAAAGAGATTCAGATGTGGTGGAGAGCGAGCTTCCAACGTGGAGGAAGGTGAGCTTTCAATGACATAGATGGAAAGCACTTTTACGCTCAAATTAGTAAATGAAAGGCAAATTTTGTGCTACAAAGTGGTGAATTGGGTGTGACGCATTGTCACACTTATATAGTCAAAGAGATTGTTAACTGTCTCCGTGAGCGTCGTCTTGAGAAACCATTAGCGAGGACTTCAACGATGGAGATTGTTTTATGGAGTGCACCTCTCCTTCATACGCCTCTTGGTGAAGCGGGCTTTATGCTTGTTAGGCTGTCTTTGTAGGTTGAGGCCTAGTCCGAAACATAAACCATTTTCTTGCTTATAATAATGATAGAAGAGAGTTACTCATTATTACTTTGAAAAAAAAGTGATGAAATATAAGTCAGCTTACAATATCAATAAAAAGTTAATTTATCAAAGAGAATGTTATACTTACATTTGTCATTAAAACAAAGTGTCATCTCTCACTTGCAGTATATGGAGACAATGGAAATAGTAGCAAGACCAAGAAGAGCATAACTAACACGAAGATAACCTGCAAGACCATTTTCATTCATGTTTTTTTTGTCTTTTATGACATTGTGGAGGATAGAATTGGAAAAGCATAAAAAGTTGTATCTCTTCCATGTTTCTTCACTCATGTGGAAAGACTCTAAAAAGTGTGGGGGCCCACATGTTCTGACTCTCTCTTCTCTCTTTCTCACCCCTATCAAACAAGAGAACTGTTAGATTTCTCTTGAACTTCTCTCTCTTCAACCTCTTTCTCCCTTTTTTCTCTTTTACCAAACAGAGTGTTAGAGCCTGTTTGTTTTAGATTTAAAAAATGGATTTTTTGGAAATTTACTCGAAAATAGTAGAAGTTATTTCAAACTCATTTTGTATGAGTTAAAAAAAAGATTTTCACATTCACCAACTTAAATATTCATAGTTCGAGATTTTACATAGTAAAAATCACATTTTGTTCAAAATGACATCTTTCAAAAATGGAAGGGCACTTTCTCTCTCTAGGAATACGCTCCCACCTCTCTAACCAATCTAACCTCTCACAACAACCAACTTCCTTTCTCCCATGACAATCCAAACCCTTTCTTCTCCGTTGTAGATCTAACGCATGAGATGGTATGTCCGACCTTCACGGCGGCATCACCATTTTGTTTCCAGCTTGTGGTTCGTCGTCGCCTTTTGCTCGCTTCTTCCGTCGTCGGCCTTTGAATCCACTGTCGTCAGTTGCAGTTTTAGCTGTGGTTGGATCTGTTCTGGTTGTCGTTGTGGGTTCGGTATGGCTCTTGGTAGTGAAGACAGAGCAGGTTGCGACGCTGTGCAAAGTTGGATTTGCATTTTTCTGTTTTCCTCTTCTGTCGTTTTTTCTTGTTTGTGTTTTGTTTGTTTTTAGGTGTTGGGCTCCGGATTGTTTGTTATGGTGCTCGGTCATGGCTGTTCTGATTCCGGTGACTACAGATGGTGGCATCTCTTTCATCCACGATTAATTCTCCTTCAACTTACTCCCGGATCATTCGTCGTCGTAAGGATCGTGGTGGTTGTGATTGTTCATGGCGGTGGTTGTGGTGGGTGCCGGTGGCCATGTAACTTCATGTGTTTGGTTTGTGTTTTCTTGTTCTTGTACAACATAGATTGGGGGTGGTTGCAAGTCTGGACCTTTTTGCGGTGGTTGTGTTTCATTAAACCAGAAAGGGTCTAGTTTGTTTTAAAGGTGAGAAAAACCACAAGAAGGGGGGGTTGAATTGTGTTTTTGGAAACTTCTTCTTTTACGTTCTAGATAACTGTTCTCAGGTTCAGAGTCTGAAGTAGTTCAGAGTCTGAGTGAGTTCAGAGTC
>Ga0315915_1009846_pt1 | contig 10732 bp, 5 predicted proteins | sample MpolbnodulesMG_FD_207738 | JGI IMG/M metagenome (GOLD analysis project Ga0315915, IMG submission 207738) | Medicago polymorpha root nodule microbial communities from Los Angeles, California, United States - branched nodules | ecosystem: Host-associated > Plants > Roots > Nodule | place: USA... | reverse complement strand
AAGGACCTATCTGAAACCTTATAAACTTAAAGGACCTATCCAAAACAAACTCGAAACTTAAAGGACCTATCTGAAACCTTAGAAACTTAAAGGATCTATCTGAAACAAACATGAAACTTAAAGGACCCGGGGATGTATTTGACCTATCATTAACTACTTATTATGTCATATGAACTAGTTATTTCTTCGTTTATTACATCTTGTATGTTACTTATTGAGTATTTTTTGCACTCTTTGTAGTTTGTATATCTTATTGACCCTTGTGTCTCTATATTTCATATAAGCTTAAATATGTAAAAGGTCCCTGTAAGTTCGCGTGTTTTTTGTTTTCGTCCCTGTATCTTTTTTTTTCTAAAACAAACCCTATAAGTTGTTAATTTTTTTGTTTTAGTCCCTAACATTAACTTCTGTTAAAAAAACGCGTTGCTGGCAAACGGAAACACACGTGGCGAAGGCTGAGTTGGCGTTAGTGGCTTATGTGGCTTGGGATTAGATAAGTGACTAGTTTTGAGGGACCAAAATCAAAAACGCAAATTTGCAGAGGGACCAAATTGTAAAAACGTAAACATCAAAATTTAAAATTTAAAAACTAGATATTCTTCATCCATTTGTTTTCTCTTGTTCTTCTCCCTGCCAATTTCTTCATCTCCTTGAAATCTCTTGTTCATCCCTCTAATTTGAACTATGCATTCAGTGTGTTAAACTTTTTCTCCCATTTTTTTTCATCATCATACTCTTTAAATATGGGTGTTTTTTTATTAAGACTTCCTTTGTCCCTAAAGCCATCCAGTCCAAAACACATGGAGAATGAATTTGCAGTAAATCCTTCCATTGATAACATGCTAAGAACTGATATTTTCTCCATACCAAGTCCAAACAAACCATTAGGGGCAACAAGGTCATTTGCCTCAATAAGGTCATGGTTATCATCTGCTTGGGTTAAGTGCAGAACATCCTCCAATAGTATTCCGGATGTAGAGGTTTCGGCGGAGACATAAGACACCATGTAAGGGCAGTTGTTACAAGTGACCTTTTTACTTGTTGAAGATCCATTAGGATTGTCCTGCCACAATAATAATGCATTCGATTCAAAAACAAAACCAACAATAGTAAAACACAAGATAGTATAATACATTTAACATATCATGGAAATAACTTAAGCGATGTGTGAGGATCAAAAGTAACATAACTATGCCAAAGAATCTCACCATATATACCAATTCCTGAGATTTTTTAAACTAAAATATCAAATAAATTGACCTGAGATTTTTTAATTGAAGACTAATTCATGTACCCAACATCCTATCAGATGATTTAAAGCATACCATCATCCCTCACAAATCACGAAAATAGCTTAAGAGATGTGCATAAGCTGTTTTCATAATATTCCCATAAACTCTTAAAGAAAAATACGAAAATAGCTTATAGCTTATTGAAAAGTAATTTGACATGATTTTATCTTTTAGTACAGAAATAGCTTATACATAAGCGCACATGAAGTTCATAATCCAAACAGGGCCTTAACATATCATGGAAATCACACTGGACTTAATAACAAACAATCTACAACACATTGTTTGACAGGAGTGGGTTTTCTCAAAGGGCGCAAGTGATGAAGGATTTGGCAAGGAGTAGAAGAAGAAGATGAAGTCCTTTAGTTTTTAACATTCAAATTTTGATGTTTACGTTTTTCACTTTCATCCCTATATACTTTTACGTTTTTTGTTTTAGTCCCTCAAATCATATCACTTATCATCTGTCAGGCCACATAAGTGTATTTTGCCATGTCAGCGAGTGACACGTGTGCCTCCGTTTGTCAACAAAGCGTTTTTGTAACAGAAGTTAACGTTAGGGACCAAAACCAAAAAGTTAACAACTTACGGGGTTTGTTTTAGAACAAAAAAAGACACAGGGACGAAAACCAAAAACACGCGAACTTACGGGGACCTTTTACATATTTAAGCCTTTTATGTATTATATTTGTCATTAAAAAGAAAAGTCTTCTAAAAAAAGGAATTTGTGTTTGATTCATGAGTCTACAATTACAATGATAGTCCGTCTATTTGTGTGAAAAATTAGTCGCTCTAATAGTTACTCCATGACTAGTCTAATCTATTTATTTTTATGGGGAAACTGGGGCTAAGCCCTAAAAAATGTGATGGGGAAACACCATGGGTGGGCAAAAAAACCAAAAAATTGAACCAAATTGCTAAATTGAACCATACCAAACTAAAAAAAAAACCAAACAATTACTAACAATTCTAGAACTGAACTGAAACAGTTCGATTAAAAACAGTTTGGTTTGGTTCGAAAGAATTCGGTTCGGTTTTACAAATTTCTAAAATTTGATTTTGTTTGGTTTTTTATATTTTTTTCAATGGTACCAATGATAATAGTTTCGTTCGGTTTGAAACCGTTCGGTTCCATTCAGTTATTTTAAATTTAGCAAATCGTTCAATTCGGTTTGGTTCAATTTTTATCCTGAACCGAATCATACCCACCATAAAAAACTAACTCCTAGAAAATATAATGGCGTTCATATCCGCCAACAAGACGAAAGAGACAAAATTAGGAATACAGTCAAAAAAAAAAATACGAGTAGATATTTGTAAACCAAAAGCATTGGCCATCTTCACGTAACACACGAGCCATGTAAAAATGCTCCAACCGAAGAATGTGTTAAAAGATATGATTAACCAGTAAGAAGCATAAATGTCTAGTATTGCACTCATCAAGAACTAAACTCACTACTATCTGCTCATCAGATTCAATCTCAGTGTCTCAAAAGCCACGACCAAAGACTAACTAGATCCCCTTACTCACAACCTAAATTTATACCATAGTGATTGTACAACTCAAATGTTTTTAGCTATTAATCTTATTGCAGCCAAACTCAAGAGGGGACCATTGGATAGTTGTGGACTAATCACCATTAGATACCAAATATCTATATGATTTGATTAGATGCACGTGTAAAAATTATATATCTAAAAAACACATTGGTCTTATTTGTTTAAAAATTATATATCAATTGACTTGAACATTTTATAATGTTCTAAACACTGATGCAGCATGTAGGGTTTTGTGGGTTTGCGGGCTGTGGGAGGTTGATTAAAGGCATTGCAGGTGAAGCCTTGGTGGATTTGCTAAACAAATGGTCCCATTGTGGTGCTTACATTGCAGAGTTTTAGAGCGTGTTGAAAGAGTTAATGGTTACAGAGTGTAGTTTTTTGGCACTAGAATTATATGTGGGTTCTCAAAGGTTGCGGTGCTAAACATTAATCACGGGTCTATAGCATTGTTATTGGGGTCTGGGTTGAGGTTGATTAAAAAAAATCGTATACTTCTTCAAATGGACTGGGATGTAAAGATTTATAATGCTTCTCATGAAACGGATAGGGGTACAAATGCTTTAACTACCATGAGATGTGAAGGTGATTTCTCTTTGATGTGTTATGAAAGAATTCTTGCTTAGATAAATCTCCTTTTATTATCTAGTTGTAATAGAGTTTTGACTTCTCGTTTGATTTCACTGTAGTTTTCTTTTCTTTGAGCATTTGACTTAGTTTTCTTTTCTTTGAGCTTCAGTCCTCTTGTTTTCCAAAAAGAAAAAAGACGTAAACCTTGTTAGCCGATGTCACCTAATCCTACATATATCCAACGGTAAGATGTCACCTTTGCCTAACTAAAAATAGAAAAATGCTCAAGTGTGCACTTCAAATATTGGTTAAGGAAACAAGTTTTGAAAATTCAACTTTATAAAAGCTTAAAAATCGTTATTTTAAATGTAAACCTACTACTTTTAGCTTTATTAACTAACGGTATCAGAACACCTTTTAGTATGACCCCTAAACATGATGTTAACCTTAAGTCACCATCATATACTACTATTTGTGTAATCGTTGAATGTTATGTTACATACGAGGAGCATTTATTATGGCGCCCATGATGTGAACTCAGATAGTAGTACTGTTGAAGAAATGAAACTGCTGGTCGTAAATTAACCTCGGCATTCAAAATCGACAACGAGGTGAACAATACGGACAAAACATTATTCCAATAACACATGTTGGCAATTCAACAAATAGTGAAGCATCTGATTTACACAAACGAATCCTGCCGACTTCGAATCAAATCCTATAAATAAATTCATGTACAGTGATATAGAAGCACTAAAAAGTAAAACCATATTGTAAACGATTTTTGTAGTCAAGTTAGATGGTTCCTTTGATATCCTTTGTCAACCCTTCCCACCAATGTTATATAATACATTTGTCGGTCAACCCTTTCCATGGATGAAGTTACTAGATAAGTGAAACCTCTCCTAGCAGTGCAATGAGCACCATTTGCTACTTGCCAGTATGATATACAGTAGTACGTTGTAGCTGCTTCATACTGGAAACAATCAAAGTCCAGACTAAAACTACTGGACTATTGCAGCAGCAACATCTTGTCCTCCTCCTGCAACTCCTTCAGCCGTCTCTTGGCATAAACAGTGATAATGACGGTTGTAACCACGGTTAAACAGAAGCCTAAAGCATTGAGAATGATCTGCTGGGCGGATAGAGACTGCCTTTCATTTGAAGCATCGGCCAATGTCTTAATCAAAATTCCTCTGCAGTAAATAGCCAATAAGTTCAATAAAGTCCAGATATTTTGCATCGTTAGTTTCTCTATCTTTATAGCCAAACTAACACCAGAAATGGGTAACTGGAAATAATAATGGATTACCATGGCAACATAAATTGCATGTGAAATGCGAGGAATTAATGGTGAAGTCATAAGTATTATTAGATAAAATGCTTTTGCCAGAAATAGATTAAACCATACAAGGTAAATTCTTAAAAAAGATATTGACCATGAATTAAAGAAGAAAAAAGGTCCAAACATTAAATTGACATCAACAGCATTAATTAAAGATGCCTTTCAAAGCAAAAATTTGCCCTATTTCAAAGTGAGTGAGGGCATGCTAAAAGCCTTAGTGAAGGGCTGAAGCGGTGCTTGCAGATGGGCTACCACTAATGCAATGCAAAACTACCAGCATGAATCAACCATAGAACTTTTTATCGCCCCAATTTGATCCTACTAGTCAACAAACTCTCATCTGCTAGAATTAAGCATTTGGCTCTCGAAAATCAAATAAGTATGATGTTGATTGTGCTTACATTTTTTTCCCTATAACACTTCAAAAATAAGAAGACAACAAAAACATCAACACATTCACAGCATTGATGTTATTGCAGTAATAATTTTTTCCCTTTATTGGGTCAAGGGAATCATCAAAGCTATATATATCACAGAATGATGACAAATAGTATTAGAAAATGGGAACAGACAAAAAGGATATTGTATTAATATTTTTGCTTGTGAAACAGGGTGGGAAGCAAATTTTCCATAGATGACATTCAGGCCCTTTTGTTATTAGTGCCATTATTATGATAGACAACTTTGACCAGTATATGATTTATTCAAGAAGCCACACATGCCATGCAACGAAATAGAGCAATCTCTTACATCTGTATGAATTCTTAGAACAGTTTGTAATGGGATAATATTCCTAATTAAGATCTCAATGAGAATACAGACAAGTGTTAACCAAACAGCCAACTGCCCCAAGAAAAAAGCTATAATCAACTTTTTAGACAAATTGATATTGCTCCAACCCTCTATATTTCTTATGTTCAAATTCAAGGAGGAATGGAGGATCAAAACGAGAGGACATAAATGAAGATGCTCAGTTGTTCACACATAATAACTGCCCTTGTTTCAAGTACAAATTGAAAAATCAAAGAACTTTGATGACCACAAACAAAACTTTTAACAGGATTGGAAGCATCCATAAGGAAGTTATATTGTAAATACAGCTGCAAATCAAAAAGCAGTAGGCAAAAGCAATCTCCCACCTCAGAGTATGGAAATAACTATGAAGGAATAGTTCACTTTCATCAACATATTAAAGATTCATCAATTCACCAAATCATTTCTAGATCTAGTGCATAATCAATAATGATGAAAACAACATATTGAAGGGTGAAATGTGAAAACATGGTAAACCAAGATGAAGGGTCGGCAGGACTCTCAACTAAATCGGCTATTTAAAATCTAAAATCATAAAAGAAATCTAACGGAAGCAACTTTTACCATATATGAAGGCATAAAGTATGCAATTGTATTTTCTTGAAATCTAAACAAGGGAAACGTGAAAACATGGTAAACCATGATGGAGAGTCTGCAAGACTCTCAATTACATCAGCTATTTAAAATCTAAAAACCATAAAAGAAATCTAACTGAAGCAACTTGTACCATATATGAAAGCATAAAGTAAGCAATTGCTTTTCTTGAAATAACCATATTATGCTAAACATAACCAAGCCAATTACATAACCTACATTCACAGTATGGCATGGACATCAAAAGTAAGCAAAAAGTGGTTGATGCAGTCTTAAGCATACATGAAAGCAAAAAGTGGTTGATGCAGCCTTAAGCATACATGAGAACGTTCAAACGCAAAATTAGATATTCAAGAAATAATCCACATAAAACGATATGCATTCATTGCATAACAAAAAATGATACGAGAGTGAGTGAAAGAGGGTGTACGTATAGATTGCAACAAATATTTCTGGCACCATTCCAACCAAGGATCCAATTATGTAAGGCCCGTACTTAACATTTGTTGCCACAGCACAATAATTGAAAACCATATAAGGGAACGGAGAGATCCTGATTAAGGCAACAGCTCTAAACTGATGAAACCAGTTCCCTGCACCAGCAGATTTTAGAACAGAAGCCTTCTTTGGATACTTCTCTAACCATCCCTGCATAGATTCATGAAACATCATATCCAAATTAGTACACGTGAATCAACACAGGCATACAAAATCTTAATGGCACCGCACTTACTTCAATTTTATGATGGAAGATTGAACCAATGATAAAAGGGAGTGACACACCAATAGCTGCTGCAGTTATTATTAGCAAGAACCCAAATCCATAACCAAGTGTCACTCCAGCCACCCACATAGAGGGTGTAGATGGCAAAAGTATTGTTGGGAAAATTGCTACTGAAGCAAACAGCAAAATAGTAAGCACTGGAGGACTGAAAGTCTCTGTCTCCCAATTTATTATTGGAATCACCTCCTGCAAAATTAAAATTATGCAACCCATTAGATATTCATTGACTCAGAATTGCTTTCACTGCAAGCAAAGTTTTCAATTTCAATGCAAGTTACATGTTATATGCAAAAGCAGTGCATAATCTTCATTCTAAAAAACAAAATTTTATAACGAAAAAAAAAAAGCCCTAAATTCCACAAAACAATCCAAATATAAAAACAAACACTTGAGAAGAAAAAAGCACAAACCTTGTCAATGAGATAGGGTCCAACCCATTTGAGAATGGCAACAGCCAAAAACCCTAAACTCAGAAACAACAAAACCAGTTTGACCCAATACCACACAACGGATCGTCTCGACGGCAGAGAACACTCCTCCACCATCTCCACCGCAGTTAACGGTAAACACTCATCGGAGCCGGGCATCAATTTGATATAATCCCCTTTGTTATCATCATCAGCTTCAATTGTGATAGTTAGGTCCGAAACAACCTCCTTTTTCCATCCACCACCGCCGCCGCCACCACCACAGTCACCGGTGTTATCCTTCATCGGAAAATGCACAAAATTTAAAAACCCTAAAATTGAAAGATAAAAAAAGTTTTTTTTTTTATTATGAATGGTTGATCATGTTTGGTTTAAGTGAATCGGTTTCAATAACACCATCACCACCACGAGTAATGTGAGAAGAGATTAAGGGATAATGGTGATGATGATGAGAGAAACGCGTTTGGTGTGATTCGAAGGTGCAATTTGCAAGAAGCGCTTTTTTTCGGTTTCGATTTTTTTTCAGTACTCGAATTATTTGAAGCAAGCGACGTCGTTTTGTGATGGGTGTGGCAAAGCAACGGCATAGATTGCTTTGAAGTGAGGATATCACTCACCGTCACCGTTACTGTTACGTGGATGTCACTTATTTGCATTTTTTTATAATGTCTTTTGTTTTGTATAATTTCTTTTTATGTTTTTAACTTATAGTACTAGAATTTTTTTATTATTTAATTATGACTTTTTTTATAACGTATGATTATGATTACGATTTATAATGACTAATTGCTCATTAGAAAACAATCACAATGATTAGCAAGCATGTGGTTGGTGTAACTCTTGTGTATAAATGAATACTTAGTTGAGAAAGGAGAATGTATGTCTCACTTCAAGAGTGATTAGTTGTTGTTGAACAAGTGATCAATATTTAAAAAAAAAATATTACAGTGAGGGCAAAAATATAATTTATAATATGTTTATGAGTAGTGTTTTCAAACTTTTATAAGATAACAAAACATGATCCAAAAATACTAAAAGTCAAATGTATTTAATATAAAATTTAACTTTTCGAAACATTTTTCCTCATATTTCAATCAAAATATAACTTTTCTCTCAACATTCTATGACATATAGGATGGCGTTTTGATTTTAAAATACCAAATTTTTTGTATCATTAATCATTTTGTGTGTCTAATGTAAAAAGGAGTGATAAAATTAGTAGCATAAATAACTAATATTATCACCACTTCATTACATTTTATTAGATTTTTTTATTACCCAATTCATTATATTTTATTTGTTAGAGACTCTACATCTGTTTTCTTAAACAATTGATATCACTACTAAAAAAAACAATTGATATGTATAAAGTTGTTTTAAAGAGTATATGAGCGAAACTCACACACTAAACAATGAGAAGTGAAGAATTACTAGTTGAACTAATCTTAATTTCTCAAAAGAAATTGAGCTTCATTTATCGATAGATGGTTATTAAAAGTAGACAATTTTACCCAAGTGGTTTCCTAGGAAAAAAAATTAAACTTTTTTAGATGTGTCCCTTCGAATTGGATCATTTAAATTTGGTTTAATAGCAGTTTTAACCCCCTAACTTTTCCAAAGTTGCGATTTTGGTCCCCTAAGAAAAAAACTATAAAACGATCCCTTAAGTTTTGCACTTGTGGGCTGTGGCAGTTTTGGCCCCCAAGACCAATTTTAATTCTGTCTACGCTGACGTGACACCCTAAGTGAGGTGTCACGTGTTTTTTTTTATTTTTCTTTTGTTTTGGGCGGCCAAAACTGCTAAAGTTGCAAAACTTAGGGGACGGTTTTGTAGTTTTTCTTAGGGGGTAAAATCGCTTCGTGAAAGTTAGGGGGCGAAAACTGTTATTAAGCCTTTAAATTTTCTAAAATTGGAGCGAATTTTCAACCAATTGTATTATCGGGTAAGGAACCTGACTCTAAACTAAATGAGTACAGGGTTCAAATATTATTATTATTATTATTATTATTGCTAGTGGAAAGACGGGACATTCACGTGTCCGTCTTTCCGCTCTTTTTATTGTGCTGACGTTTGAGAAAATTATTAACGGTTTTCTTTTCTTCATGAAATTTTAATTTTGATTAAAAGTAAAAATATAAATGTTTTTTTCTTTTCAAATTATAACAAATCAAATTAATCAAGACTATCTGTTTCAATGAAACTAACAATATAACAAAAATATATAATCTAAATTTTTTTTTTTTTTAAGGTCGCCAACAACAATCTTTATTATAGAAAAAGTTATTGTTTAAGGGTATAATTGGGATAATAAAAAAGTATATATAAATACACTCATCTAGTTTGTTACACTTTTTAAATGATTAAATGATAAAGGAAAAACTGAACATTTGTGTTTGTTACACTTTTATTTTAATATTTAAATTTAAATTTATTTTTATCTATTTGTTACATGTGTTATTTGTATTGAAAATTAAGGGTATTTTTAAAAGAAAAAAATTCAATCCAAAAGTGTTGAAAGGGGTAGTTTATATCCATACATGTGTTATAGATATAATTTTTTTTTAAGGGCGGAAGGTTCAAATATTTACCACTTATAAAATGGAAGGAATTCTCTTATCCATACTTTACATACATAACGACTAATTAGCGGTATGAATTCTGAATTGTTTTTAATTTCACTCGGTTAGGCTAATTAATTAAGCTGCTAAAATCTGGCTGTGTTGGCATGCCGTATTTTTAATTCCATTTTCGTGAGTATAGTATTTGGAATATTTGATCATTGAGGGTTGATATGCGCTTGTGATAAAGAAGCTTATGATAAAGTTGGATAGGATAGAACAAAATTGCCGACATCAATGTTTGAGGTGTATCCAATACAAAGTGGTCACGTCATGAGGTGGCACCGACTGGGTGCATGGTGGGGTAAGCAAGTAAGCAAGAGTTTATTTATCTTTTTAACGGCCAACTAAGAGAAACTTTAACGGCAAAGTTCACATATCAAATTAATTTGGAGTCTTTGGACACACACTCTTACATGAAAAAAATTAAATGGTTAAGTATCTTTTTAGTCCTTATATTTTGCGCTTCTTTAAAAAATAATCTTTTCATTTTATTAAATATTTTTAAAATCCTCACATTTTATATTCGTTATCAAAATTAGTCTCTGTTGTTAATTTTTTAACGGAATGTTGATGTGGCATTTAGTGAGTCTCAATTATTTTAGGTTAAATATGTTTTTTGGTCCCTACATTTTGATTGACTTTGAAGAATAGTCCTTACCTTTTGGGACTCGCTAACTGTCACGTCAGCATTCCATTAGAGAATCAACAGCAATGACTAATTTTGATA
>Ga0315915_1009842_pt1 | contig 10736 bp, 2 predicted proteins | sample MpolbnodulesMG_FD_207738 | JGI IMG/M metagenome (GOLD analysis project Ga0315915, IMG submission 207738) | Medicago polymorpha root nodule microbial communities from Los Angeles, California, United States - branched nodules | ecosystem: Host-associated > Plants > Roots > Nodule | place: USA... | reverse complement strand
GATACACTATTATAATATTATTTGATATAATTTAGGCATAAAATAAAATAAATTAAATTTCCTCCATCAAACAAATTTTTCGATCAATAATTGTTCCTCGTCTTTTGACATTGCGTGACTAGGAAGCTGCAGTGTGATTATATTCATTGACTTGGAAGTCATTATTATTATCATCGTAATGATTGACCGGTTTGAATTGTTCTTTTTTTGTTTTGTTTTGCCAGGTGATTGATTGAATTTTTCATGTCACAATTCCTCCCACTTTATTTTTCAAGGACATATAATTTATTTTTTAAAAGTGAAGAAAAATTTTAGTTTCAGGGAAAATTACAAAACCCAATTTATAAAATATGTGTATGTATAAAATTACATAAATATCCTTAATAAAAAAAAGTGTAAAATCAATAGGTTTATAAATAAGAGATGGTTTTTTTTGTCGCGTTTTTTTTTTAAAAGCATAAGTTACTTCATATTAGTCTCTCCTTCAATTGAACAAAAGAATATATATATATATATATTAGTCGTTGTCTTTTTTTTTTACAAGTAGCCCTTGTCACCTTATTTATCATTCTATTAAGGATTATTCATTTTCTATCACATCCATTACATTACGATGATTGTTTCAAGTGGTTCGATATTACATTGTCCTCTTTTTTTTTTTTGAATTGGATATTCACTGTGTGTTACTGCGAAGACTATTCTCTGAATCAAGTAAGATTGCAATGGATGACAAAACTCTCATAAAATAAACATCACTCATTTTCTAACCCTTTCATTACATTAATATTTTATGAGTCTTTCAACATTACATTGACTAAAAACTGGTAGTACATGTACGTTGACTTGAAAACCATTGTTATCGTATTATATGAGCATTTATTGGTTAGTTTTTTTCCCAAGCCGATTGGTTTGATTTTTCATCTCACAATTTCTTCCACTTCATATACCCTTGCTTTATTTCTTATGATTTATAATTTATTTTGAAGAGTTAAGTCCAATTTTAATCTAAAAAAATTTGCAATACTCAATTTAATCCATAAAAGAAAGTATGCAATTTTTAGTTTACGAGAAAAACAAATTGTGCTAACTTAGTGTCTATGTTCTTTACAAGTTTTTTTTTTTTTAAGGAATGTTCGTTACAAGTTGTTTAATATGAAGAAAACAATAGACCGAACGAAAAACAATAAAGTAAATAAAATGCAAGATTGAGTACCTTAAAAATTGAGAAAAACAATCTTGTTATGAAACTATTGGAATAATAATAAGAAGAACAAGATTAAAGAGAAGAAGAGAGAATAGAGAGAGAAGAAAGGGGATTATATTATTCTCTTGTAGTATACAATTATGTTACATATGAGCTCTATTTATAGAGAAATACAATGACTTGGGTAGCAAGCACAATATAACACAATAACCCAATTGTTATATGGACATCCATTTATAATATTCATAACACTCCCCCTTGGATGTCTATCGAGGATATGCCTCATTAAAACCTTACTAGAGAAAAACCCAATGGGAAAAAAAATTAGTGAAGGAAAAAGAGTACAACATCCTTTTGTGTCATAATCTGCCTCGTTAAAAACCTTACCAGAAAAACCTAGTGGGATAAAACCATGGTTAAGGGAAAAAGAGTGCAGAACATATTTTTGTCTCCCTCTCATAAAGACAATTATATGAGATGAAGAAGTTTAACTAATCTTTTATACTAGTTACTCAAAATCTTTACTTGGCACTCACTATGTAGAAAGATATGATATATCTCCATAATCTTCTCGAAATTATGCGCTCTTGAGATATCTTCATATTGAGTTGTTGAAAGAACCTTCTTTTAAAATTAGAAAACTGCAAGTTTCTTGCATGTGTAAAATCATAATCCTTTATAAAGATAATTCTTCACTTCCTTGATGTGGTATTAGCATTTTCAATCGATTGGATCATATTGTTCTTTCTCTAAGGTACAAATTGTACGCTTGACTTTGCTGACCAATTCAAATTGTTCATAATTTTCTTGAGGACATGATCTTTACTCACATCAAGTGACATCACAATTATTCTATTACATAATCAACTAGATTTTTCCATATCGATCTTTGTATAACAAATTTTAGAATCTTTTTAGGAGTTCTAATAATATTTATACGATTATCATAAAGTAGATTATAAGAAATTCATTTCCATATCCTTAAAATGGACAAATGATGTCATCTCTTCAATAATTTTAATTGTATGTCTTACGCAAATGAAATCCTTTAGGGAGTTTCATATAACCATCACAATCAAGCGAGCCATACAAATAAATTGTAACACACCTTTCATATAATTTGAGTCTTTCATGTGCTACTGAACTTAATCAAATATAAAAAAGTTCTTGAATTCACTTCAGGTGAATATGTCTCTTAACAATGTATGTTTCTTAAAAATAAATGGTAGATATTTACCAATTCACTTAAGGTGAACATATCAAACTCTATATATATGTATTTTACCATACTAATTTCCTTTTCGTGCGAAAAATCATATATATCCATTTAACTTCACACCTTCAAGTGTGCGGACTACAAGTCCAAACTAATTATGCTTTATCAAGCGAGTTTGATATCATTGAAATTGTCTCTTTCCATTTGTACATATTTTCTCTATCTATAATCTACAATAGACTTTAACTCATGATCCTCATTATTACTTATAACATATAGCGCTATATTATATATCCAAAAATACGTCGACGTTGACCTCATTTCGGTTCCATCTCATTCCATTGAGATCTTTCATTCATAACATAATTTATCGATATTTCATAAGTTTCAGGTACCTGATCAGTTCTTCTGAAACTGAAAAAATCAATTATGTCATAAAACTCTTTTAGAGTTTCTATATCCTTGTTTGGGTTATCATTCCTTTAAGCTCCGTTTTTTATTCAAAAAAATTTATATTTGGAATCGATTGATCCACCATGCTTCAGGCACGGTTGAGACTCATTTGCAATATTATATATGGACATCTATTTCGTTTGGAGCATTAACAACTGTTATTTGATTTATTTAACTTTGCAAATGAGTTACATCTTGAGGATCAAGACGAGATAATAATATTTTCTTTAAAATAATTTATTTGAACTTTAGGTTCACATTTTCAGCTGCTTATTATCTCCCCCTAATATTGGAAAAACTAATCCATCAATTGATAATCAGCCTACTCGGCTGTAAACAAGTTGGCTCAGTACAATTAATGATAGATGGAGATTCATATCAAATGTATTTTCTCAATATTCTTTCAAGATTTATTGTAGTGTATTATATTGGAGCAATTGTGATATACACAAGACATCCAAAACATCCACTTAGATGAGAAATATTAGGTTGTTAACCTAAAACCAAGGATAAATTAAGGGAGAACTTATATATAGTAATGCGTTGGCTTGATACAAATCAATATACATACAAGATTGTTCATTCCCAAAATTTGAGTTTATAAGGCATGATCTCATAACCAAAATAGAGTTTATAAGGTATGGTCTGATAAGTATAATCATACAATTAACTTTAGACGTCTAAAGAATGGATCTTCAGGTCCATTTTTATGAGCATATGCTACAAGTTGTTCAATATCAATTACAAATGATACTTATCATATGATTTCTGAAAAATTCAGAAAATAAACTCTTAGTTAAATTTGTTGACAAAGTAATCTCACAAACTTCAGGTTGTGAGTTGACAATAACCATACATGTGATCATTTAGTTGATGCATCAATTCAAGTATATAATATTTAAGTGATTCACATGATCGGTGTATTTATTTACAAATATCACCTTATATAAGAGACACTCATTCCTTTAAATTGTCAACTTCCCTTAGGAACTAGTAATCCAAAAGTTACTAGATTGAAGAATCTTCTGGCTCTTCAATATATAACCATAATAATTTTTTCCAACTAGTTTATACATCATAATAGATCCAGGATAACCCAACCGGTCTTGCCAACAATAAATTAAATAAGTAAACTTCTGGTTTACAATAATACGTGCTTCCATTGCAGTAATATAAGTGTAGTATAAATAAGAGACAAAATAAATTTTTCACTACACTTATTTTCTCCAGAGTATATCTCGTAATATAGAGATATTTAACATTAAAATTTTATGAGAATGCAATCTCAATGTGTAACTTTGTTCCTCCATGTAACAATATTATAGCTCTTCAAGAGCCTTCATTGGTCTTGTAGTTCTTCAGAAACTATACCATAAATGATCAAGATGAATCATTATTTAAGTAATCCTTTAGGGATTGTTTAATACACTAATGAATGAGCTTTATGAAATATGATTTGTAAACTTCTGGTTTACAATAATACATGATTAATATGTTTAGTCCATTTGAAACAATAATGGACAAGAAAATAATTATGATCAAATAATATTCTAAAACCTTGAATCATCTTTTTCATTATCATAGATATATCAAATACAAAAAGAACTAAACATATATTTTTTTTTCAACAAAAAAAACTTTATATATCATACGTATTTTTCAGATGAGTAACTTGGCAACATAAATTGCCAGTAAGACATATTTTCCAAGTTTGACATCTCCAAGGTTTATATTATATGTAAGATCAAGATCAAATAAATTTATTTCATAAGAAAATATACATATCTAACATATAATATTTATAAGATAATAATCTTGAAGGATTTAGAAGTAAATAAGAGAACATAATTCATAAAAAATATTTTCAAGAATTATGTAGAGAAAAGTTTGTGCTTACCTTGTAATTCAAGCATTCTAGAAGTCTTATGCAATAAGAAAGAAGAAAATCATTACCAAACTTTGATCATAGAATAAGGAAACAATCTTGCATGATTCAATCCATGTAATAGAAACATGATTGTATCAAGAAAATCTTTGATCAAAAACTAAATTTTCAAATGATATAAGTTTACACTAATGAAATTTTATGACCTTGACATGTATCATATTAATAGTAATCTCTACTAAATTAATTACCATAAACACGATATTGGTTATATATCAAAAATAGTATTGATAAAATGATCAAGTATTACCCCCCTTTTTTTTCTAAATAGAAAATATGACATTATTTAATAATGATTAGTAATAACACTTTATTATTCATAGTTATTATAAAAACATTTATATAAATTGAATACTAAAATAGTAACAAAAAAAATTGTTATTGAATAGAAATTAGTTGATAAATACTATTATAGATAAATAAAAATAGAAATTCACGTAACAAACTAACTTTTGATTAGATTACTATGGAACAAATTTAGGATCGTTGCGTAACAAATTTATAACTATGTTTTATTAATTTTGTTCCATAAATTTCGTTTTGAAAATTTGTTATGAAAGTTTGTTCCATATATGCTATTGGTTAAACAAACAATTCATCTAACATCCCTTTTTATGGAAATTTTCAACTAACCACGAATTAAAATAAAATTTAGCAACATAGCTAAATTGAATTCAAGTATTAAAATTAGATCTTTAAGAACTATATGACTTCTAATTTATTTGTGCAATCCTTCAGGGATGCATATCATTGAATTGAATTCTTCAGGAATTCATGGAGAATAAAAATTGAGTTTTTATGTTATTCAATTACTACTCAAAATCAAATCAATTCATTGTGCAATCCATCAGGATACATCACTATTGAATTCTTCATGAATTCATGGAGGATAAAGATTGATTTTTAAGTTCTTCGAGAACTATGCAATAAATTTAAACCATAAAATCAATTCTCCAAGCAATCCTTCATAGATTAACGCTTTTGAATTCTTCAAGAATTCAAAGAGAAAAATATTAAGTTCTTCAGGAACTACGTTGTGGAATTCTTTCAGAAATTCACATAGAATAATATTGAGTTCTTCAAGAACTACGGTTTCGAATTCTTCAGGAATTCACAAAGAATAACAGTGAGTTCTTCAGGAACCACACTTTTGAATTCTTCCAGAATTCACATAGAGTAATATTGAGTTCTTCAGGAACCCATATAATAGATCTCTTTGATTTTATAATATGAGATCAATCCTTATGCAATACTTCAGGAATGCATAAAGAATAAATAAACACAATAATATAATACAATTCACATTATTATTAAGAAGAATTGCATACCTCAGTTGGTAAGCTCGTGCTAATAACGTGTTATGAAACTAAAGAAATATGAACAAGAATAAAGTATAGAGAAGTAGAGAAGGAGAAAGAAAGAGAAGAGAGATGATTCTATTATTCTCTTGTAGTCTACAATTATGTTACATATGAGCTCTATTTATAGAGAAATACAATGACTTGGTGGGCAAGCAGAATATAGCCCAATAAGCAAACGGTATGACCCAATAACTCAATTGTTATATGGACATCCACTTATAATATTCATAACAATAGATAGATTTTAATTTTGATATTTTTTTTATTTGCATTATTTGATATATTTTTTAAGAGAAACATTTTATTAAAAGAGTTACTCTGGTCTCATATTTCTAACATTTAAAAGAGCAACTGATGCACAAATTTTTTCTGTCAAACTTGGATGTTCTTTAAGGCTAGGTGTGACATTTTGGAAAAATTTTCAGTCGGAGACTATGTTGAGACTTGATGCTCTAGGCTCAGCTTGTTCCTCGTGTTCTTTTTTCGTTTTTACCATTTTACCAAAAAAATTACTCTAGCCTATATTGTAAAATAAAATAAAAAATCTAAAAACCATTTTTTATGGATTAAATGTAGTTTCGGTACCCTATTTTAAAATTTTAACCTTTTGGTTTCCCTATTTCAATTTTTCTAACTTTTGATGCCCCACCTCACTACAATAAACTTGACTTTTAGTGACCGTAAATTTCTGTAGGTAAAAGTTCTTCTGTACCCACATATCTTTTGCTGTCGCTATAGTCTACAGTGACGAATTTCACTCGTCAGACAAAACCTTTGATTTTACGTATAGATTTTAACCGTATGTATAGAATTTAATCAAAACCTACAAACCATAGGTCTAGGTATTTGGGTCAATACCTACGGTAAAAGGACTTTTACCTACAAAATTTATAGTCACTAAAAGTCATATATTTCTTATAGTTGGAGTGGGGAGCAAAAGCCATAAAAAATTTAAATAGAGGGACCAAAAAAATAAATTTCAAATTAGGGGAACAAAACTTCATAAAAATAAAAGTATGGTTACCAAAAATGCATTTAAGTATTTATTTTTTTTATTTGTATGAAACTATGAATCAAACTCAAGTTAACTTGTTGTCTCATAGTCTATGCATGTAAAAAAAATGAAATGTTATTTATTTGTAATAACAATTAACATACTTACCATTAAAAAGTAGACAGTGATTCAATCGTTGTCGATTCAACAAAAAGAAAGAAAAATTCATATTAGTGCATCAAAATTCAACTTATATCCTTATTTATTAATTTTATTAGGTCTGCAGCAACTTAACCTAATAATTTCCCTCTAAAATGCTCCATTAGGTTAGCAGCAATTTAACTTAACAAATTCCATCTAAAATTCAGCGCACCAATTTAACCTAACAAATTCCCTCTAAAATGCAGCAATCCCTAATATTTCTCCTCACTGATGAGCTTTTTAATCCTATCTTGTTGTGTCATCGTTGTATATATCTATTGTTTCTGTAGACTTTTTTTGACAAGTTGTTGTACACTTATTTAACACGTTTACAAACAGAATACTCTAATTTCCATGCAAACTCGGCTACCCTAATTTTCATGCAAACTCGGCTATATATAGCAAACCCTAAACTGTGTTTCTCTCAACAAAAAAAAAACTAAACCGTAGTAAATTACACAGACAGCAGAAGAATTATATACTTCGATATTTTGATTTTTGCAAATGGAAGGACTCTGTTGCTATACCCCTTGGAAAATACACAGCTCTTCAACCAAGCACACATCTTCAAAATAATTAATACATTGTATAAGATATCTTCTATTATTAAATTCTATGATATATGCAGATATGATATGTATTTGGTTCGAAAAATATATTATTACTTTTAGTAAATATTAAAGTGTAATTATTCTTTTTAGAGTTGTACGTGTAATTTAGAAATTCTATTAATTAAAGTGACTTTGTTTTTCATGTTAGTAGAAATTTAAAACAAATTTTTTTTGACCCATGCAACAATATAATATCGTATTCTTTTTATCTTTTTTCTTTATAATTTTTTTAAAAGAATGAGAAGATAATGCCCCAATAATATATTGTGATAAAAAAAAATAACAGTCTTCAATTGATTAGTTTTTCAAAACTAAAATGTAAAATTTGATAAGATTCAAGTGTCATTGAAGGACATAGTAAGACAAGTTTGATTGTAATATTGTATCTCTAATAATCTAATTTGTGTTTATTGATCGACCCATCGAGTCAAGTCTAATTTACTTTATCATATTTATTTACTTATCGAATCAACATCAAATATATTGAAATTGCTATTTGCTAAGTTGGATGTCATGGCTCAGATTTAAACCCGAAATCCCTTACTTGTCTGTGTGATATTTAAAGTGATTTGAACCCGGATTTAAGTCATTATTGTTGCATTGGTAAGAAGAACACCAGAGACTCTTAACTTCAAGAACCGACATCAACAAACTTCAACACTTTACCAATTTTCAAGCACCGGTCAACCATAAACCACATAGAACACTTTCTCATCCTAGCAAGCTTTGTCACCAATTATAGTCATACATATCTTGAGATATTAATCTCAGCAGTTAGGTGGAGTGTATACCCGATTCACGCCAAAAAATCTTCTCATTTGAAACCTTCCTTGCATACACATTGTTTTTAGGAGTAAATCTTATTGAGTCACAACCTCAAATGAAAAATATTTAGGTACAAACACAAAAAAAAAAAAAAAATCAAGAAGGAAACAATTTAGTCACGTTATTTTTCATCATTTAACTATTTTCTCTTTTATATTTGTCTTCATATGTGTGCGCGTGACAAAATATTTTTCCAATTTGGTAAAGATTTGCTATATTATTAGTCGACAATCTCTCTTTGTAAAGATGAGTTTTTATTTTTATTTTTATTATTGTGGAATTTGATGTTGTTGTTGTTTTTATTGTTGTTGGAGATGAAAATTAGAGATGTTTTTGAATTTTTGGGTTTTCATTTGACAATTTTTATTAGAAAAGGATAACAGTACATCATTTGAAAAGGATAAATGATTGAGATGTAAAAAAAAAAGATAATGGAGTAAAACTTTAAATAAAATGAAGTTAAGAGACGAATTGTGCAAATTTTTTAATTATAATATACAATAAACCATTATTTATACTTGAATAGAAGACAAACATGTAACAAGCTGCGCCGCCAAGTCTTTTTGGATGGCAAAACCAATCATCGTAAACACAACATTCATGGACATATGAGACATGACATTACTATGCATGGTTTTTTGAATTCTATGTAGAAGGTCAACAACCTCTGGTGTTAGGAAACTGAAAGTGTCAAAAGCAAATGGTATAAAAAACATGTTGATTGTCATAACACGCTCGCTTTCTCATGTTTGACCACTTTGAATGACGCAGCTTTTAGGACTGTTTGTCCCACCGTAAAAAGCTCGACACCTAATCCCACAAGTGGTGAAACCCCCTCGGTAAAGTTTACACATGCGTGTTTTCCTCCTATCCATCCGCTGACCTGAGTATTGATCTTATATCTAGTGAGTCAGTCAAGAAGTATACAAACATCTTCTTCTTCACTAATACTTCTGAATATACAATTTTAAAATACGTGTTCACTCTGTATAATGAAATCGAGACGTTGACTTTCATGATATGGTTTGCTATATTTTCTTTCCTATTTTGATGTTAGAGTAAATTTCCGTGGCAAATTTTTTATATATTTTTTTAAAATTGGAAAAATAAATAAAAGAGATTAAATTTCCGTGAGACTTTGGCCGATCTATTGTGTAGATGTTTGAAAATATTTGAAACAATCTTAACCATAGCTAAGATTGAATATTTATGGCAAGAATCAGGGAGACATATTTTTCGGAAAATAGAATCAAGAAACATTAATACAAAAATACTCTTTCGCTAACAAGAAAGAAGATAGACGTTGAAGATAAAAAAATAAAAAAATAAAAAGATGTTGAAAATAAAATTTAAGATAACAACCATAAAAACATCACCCTTTAAAAAAAAAAAACCGTAGAAAATGAGTCGTAGGCTATGGGTTAAAACTCGGAACGAAGCAAATATTAATCCAAAAACTATATATGATGTTTTAAAAGTATAGGGGATTTTACTGTCAAAAAAAAAGTATAGGGGATTTTGTATAATAATAAATGTAAAGTAAAAGAATAGCTAACATGTCCCTCAAGTATGGCTCAGTTGGTAGCTACCAGAGATAATTTGTGTAGGGGTCGGCTTCTCCACATATAATGTGGGTGAGTCTAGCCACTAGACTACTTTACCAAAAAAGAATAGCTAACATAACTCCCTTCTCGTAAAAAAATGAAATAAAACTAACATAAATCCCTCAATATTTTATTTTTTACAATAATAATAATAATTCCCTCAATTTTAAAATACATTTTCAAGCACAGTTTTAAGATACCCCTATTCACTCTTTCTTAAAAAAAAAAACAAATAAATCTCCATATTCACTCTTTGTATGATGAAATTTGTACCCAGCAGCGAAGCTAGCAAAAAGTTTATGCAGGGGCTAAATATAAAGGA
>Ga0315915_1009836_pt1 | contig 10737 bp, 9 predicted proteins | sample MpolbnodulesMG_FD_207738 | JGI IMG/M metagenome (GOLD analysis project Ga0315915, IMG submission 207738) | Medicago polymorpha root nodule microbial communities from Los Angeles, California, United States - branched nodules | ecosystem: Host-associated > Plants > Roots > Nodule | place: USA... | reverse complement strand
AATTTAATATTAGGTGGCACGCCACGTCAGCGCCACGTGGCAAAAGTTGCACAGTCAGCAACTGCCACGTGGCCAAAACCATGCCAAATCAGCTGAATAGTGGGGCCAGGGACCTTTTTCAAACAAATTTTTTTTACAGGGATGTATTTCAAATTTTTTTTTACACAGGGACGAAAATCAAAACTGGCCCAAATTACAGGGACGATTATCATATTTAAGTCAAATATAAAATCCAAAAAAATGGCTGGAGGGTGTTTTACGTTTTTCGAATTATATAATTTGAAATTCGTAGGATGCACGAGAAATTAGTAAGGTAAGAAAAAAAATAGTCTAAAAGATATGGGCTGTCAAAAAATAATCTAAATATAGATTTGGTTATACTACTTGGAGAGCTTATTAACCATTTAGAAAGTCTTACTGACATGGTGATTTATTTTCTAATAAGTTCTTTAAATAGGTTATAAATTAATACTAAATAAGATTATAATTTTAATTCTTTATCTTTTTAGAGGAATTTTAATTCTTTATGTATACCGATATATATTTAAATTATTGAAAAAAATCCGTAAGTAAAGTAGTTTTTAGACAATGTACAAAATGTAATATCTAATAATAATAAATTAATAGTAAGAATAAAAATATTATCTATATTTATTTAAATATTCTAGCCTAATAGAACTATTATTTAAAATAGAACGAAAATGTATTCTAATAGTTTTTTTTAACAAGTATATTTAACTCATAGTTAAATAGACTTTTAGTTAAATACATCGTTCTTAAAACTTCTTTAATGTTCCTTAACTTACCAATTTAGCTATGTATGCAGGACTAACTCACAAATTGACCTACCTATGCAGGACTAACTTTAAAAAAATTTGATCATTTAATTGATAAGTTTGGACTAGCATGAGCTAGATGTGGACTAAATCATAGATTCATATCGTATCGATTTTATCTTTAAAAGAAGTAAAATGCCTCCAACGGTATTAAAAACTAGGCTTATTCCTACTTTTAATCTTTCAAGTATTGCAATCATATAAGATTTTTTTTTTTAAGGAGCAATCATATAAGATTTTAGTTTTCACTTTTAAATTGCACAACTGTAGTTGCTAACACATCTCTCATTGCGAACTAACCACAGAGTGTGATTATGCGATTTTTGCATCCATCTTTAATTTTGTACACATTTATGATGATCGAGAGACTCAAATCTTAAAACCATGTCCAACTATAAATGGAGAAGTTATTTTGACTTCTAAAAGGAGAGGTTCATTGCACAAGAAGATGGAAAAATTATTTTGACAACTAAAAAGTGTCGGACACCGTAAGAAAATCTAGTTGCATACGATTACACATTTTTTAGGCACAAGTTAGGAATACCATTTGTTATTGATTTCTCTTTCTCTGTTCGTTACATCAACAATTGTTTGAGGTGTACTTATATACGATGACTTGTTTGAGGTGTATTTATATACGATGGCCATGTACGGGGTTTGATTTGTGATGTTCAAATGACACTGCTCACAAGAAAAATACATTATTGATCAAAATAAAAGTGAGATTAAGCTTAGAAGTTGAAGAATTAGATGTACAAGTACAAGTTATAGTGTATGTTTAGTTTCACCTTTGAAGGTATCAAAATTGGTTATGTAGGTATATGACTAATTTTAACTTGTTTAGATATTTTGCAGTATAATTAATTTTTTCTTTTAGAATTGATTCTAACTTAGCTTGAAGTTAAGGTTTGTAGCATTTGACTCAAAATGCGATTTTTACACATTGTTTAACTCACTTTTACGTATATGTATCTAAACATACATACAAAATGTGAACACCATACATCAACGAAAAGCTAATAAAAGAAATGGTATACAACATGGAAGATTGAAATTCTACCAAAAGTACACACCACTTACAAAACTATTTTTAAGACATTTGACATCTTTTTGATAATATCTTCGAATAAAAGAGGATAAACATCGTCAATGTAAACAAATTTTACACTATCATTCAATAAGAATGTAACATTATTTTTAAAAAGTTAAAAATTAGACTTAGATATTGACAATATGGTAAGTTCATACATGACATCAGCGTAAAACAAATGTCAAACAAATTTACAAAGAATCCCCATTAAACTTGATTTTCGAACATAGAAAACAATTCTACCATATATTCCATTGTCATTAGAAAGGGTCCAGAAACATAATTAATAATATTAACAATTTACAATTCACATTAAAAGATAGCAAGCATAAGTTATGTTGTTCCAACATAATGCTATCAGTCACATCAAAGCAACAACAATATAGAATCAAAATCACTAATCAATTTTTACTAATTTATTCATTCATTCATTTTAAATTGAAGCTAAAAAGAAGCAACCATATAAGATGATATAGTCAAATAAACCAGAAGTTGCAACAACAATTCGCATGCAGTTTTGACGACATTTCACTCTATCCTCCATATTTTGCATAATATCTCTCATAGTTTCGAAGTTCTCTTTCACATATCTAACAACCACCAAAAGATGATCGAACTGAGCAATTTGTTTCATCATCCAGTGTTTCTTTTCGTCTTCTTCTTCAAAAAGCTTCCCAACATTCTTCAAAAGACTATTCACCTTTACAAATGCATTCATCAACGATCATTTCTCTTCGTTGTCGGGTTCCTCTTTTTGAGGCGCAACCAGATTATTTGTAATATACTGCAATTTGAAAGCATAATAGTGTTCAAAAGCCTTGGTCAGTAGATCAGGGATGTGAGTGATTGATCTAAGAATGTGATTCTCCATGAATTGAGGATCAACAATGAGCAATTACCACAACTTGCAAACGCACCTTAATTGTAGAGGATTGTCTGACTCCACCCTCAAAAGGATTTCGATCATCAGTTCCGCTGGTAGAACCGTGCACGGCGACTCCGTAGTTGCTTCCGCCATCATGCGCCGACGATACCTCGCCATCCTCGACATCATTAGGGTTTCACTTTCTTTGTTGTTTTTTTCTCTGTTTTTTTGTTTGTTTGTGATTTTAGGGTTTCACTTTCACAACTTTGTCGCATCCCATTTTGATGCTTTGTAATTCAGTCATCTTAATCTTAATAGACTAGACGAACTTAATATAGTATTTTTTAGTTTTATTTATTTTTTAGAAAGACTTAATACTGTAATAACCGGAAAAATGAAAATAATGCATTTAAAAATTAGAAATTTGTTTCCCACACTTCAATACTCTTACTTGGGTCCTCAGTTTTTTCAATTTCACTCTCGTTAGAATTATATAATTCGAATCCAAAATATACGTTTTAAATTATATAATTTTTTTTTGTGGTGTAAATTATATAATTTAAAACATGCTTCCCTCCCTTAAAAAATAATTTAAAACATGCCCATATATATATAGACACACACACAACACTCTTCCCATCATTTGCCCTTTTTTGAACTTTGCCCTAAACTATTCTAAAACCACTAAATCCGAACCTTGACACATTGCATCATTTTTCAAATGAAATTGCTTGATTAAACAGTTCCACCATTAAAAAAAATATTAGGTCAGATTTATTCTTTAATTTGTTTTTTTTTTGGGGGTGTTGGTCAATTTCGATTATATAATTTGAAATGTATTATTCAGTCATTTAGATTTTTTTTTGAGAGACAGTCATTCAGATTATATAATTCAAAATAGAGTCAAATGTATTGAATATTGATTTTTATATTTCTTTCAAATATGAAGACACACTCTATATTAACTTGAAAATCAAAATTTAATAAGAACTAAAAAATATTTAACTCCTAGTTACAAAGATTTCTAAAATATAGGCAAATTGTTGTTAGCAAATAGTCGGTGGTTAGGTTAGTTTTCATGATCACAATACTTCCTTCTTAAAACTTTTCTATATAGGCAAATAGTTAGCAAATAGTCGGTGGTTAGGTTAGTTTTCATGATCTTCCTTCTTAAAACTTCTTTGATATTTCTTAGCTCACCGGTTAAGTTACTTTTGCAGCATAAACTTTGAGAAAATCTTGATGATTTAATTGATAAGTTCGGACTAGCATGAGCGAGATGTGGGTTAAACCATAGATTCATATGGATTTTTTTTTCTTTAAAAGTATTAAAAAGCCTCCAACGTTATTAAAAACTAGGCTTATTCCTACTTGTAATCTCTCAAATATAAGATTTTAGTTGTCACTTATAAATAGCACAATTCTAGTCTCTAATGCATCCCTCGTTACAAACTAACCACTGATGCCATTTTTGTATATTTATGGTGATCGAGAAACTCAAATCCTAAAACAATCATGCCCAGCTAGTTAGGGGGTTAACAGAAAGCGGAGGATGAAAAGGTTATTTTGACATATAGAAAGCTGTCGGATATCTTATGAAAATACGATTGCCGTGGCCACGTAGGGTGTTAGATTAGTGATGTTCAAATAACATTGCTTAGAAGAAAAATACAATATGGATCAAAATAAAAGTGAGATTAAGCCTAGAAGTTGAAGAATTAAATGCTCAAGTACAAGTTATAGTGTCCGTTTGGTTTCGCTTTTCAAGGTATCAAAATTTATTTCATAGGCATATGATTTATTTTGACTTGTTTCAATGTTTTTCAGTAATCAATATAATTAACTTTGCCTTCAGAATTGATTCTAACTTAGAAGTTAAAATTTATAGCATTTGACTCAATGTGATTTTTACACTCAAATTTATTGTTCAACCCATATATGTATTCAAATATAAATTATTTTATATTAATTAACTTTTAACTAAAATCAATTTCACAAAATTAATTCATTTTAACTCTATTTTGGTCACCTAAGAACCAATCATACATAATGTGAAAACCGTAAATCAATTGAAAACTAATAATTGAAATTCTAGCAAAAGTGCACATGACTTGCCAAACTATTTTTTAAAACATTTGACATGTTTATGATAATATCTTCTAGAAAAGAAGAGGACACACATGGTCAACTTAAACAAGTTTTACACTACCGTCCAATAAGAATGTACTCTCTCCCTCCCATATTTGATGACGTAGTTGACTCCGACACATGTACCAATGCATATGTTTTATCTTTGATATCTTCAATTCTCTACTAAAAAAATTATGAAAATTTAATATTTAAAAAATATTCATCGAGACGAATCCAACAACATCTTACATGATATTATTTATCTTTGTAAATTAATAGAAAAATATAGTCAAAGTATATTAAGTCAATAATGTATATCGTTAAATATGTGGGACGGAGGGAGTAATATTTAATAGTTACTTTAAAAAAGTTTATGAATTAGACGTAGATGACAATATGGTGAGTACCGAGTCCCCATTAACTTAGATGACAGCAGTGTAAAATAAACGTCAGACAAATTTACATTGAATCCCCCATCAAACTTTATTTTCCAATATAGAAAACAATTATTCTACAATATATTCCACTGTCATTAGAAAGGAGCCAGAAACATAATTAATAATATTAATAATTTACAATACACATTGAACATAGCAAGAATAAGTTCTGTTGTTCCAAAATAATGCTATTAGTCAGATCAAAGCAGCACACTTATATATTCAGTAGTTCACGTTCAACTAAGTAATCCATTCATCTACAACCATTTGAATAAGAACCATTTCTCTTGACACAAACAATAGAATCAAAATCACTAATCAGTTTTTACTAATCTATTCATTCATTTTAAATTGAAGCAAAAAGAAGCAACTATATAAGATGATATAATCAAATAAACCAGAAGTTGCAACAATTCATAAGAGAATAAAAGACAAAATGAGAACTAAGAGGATGAAGATGAATATGTTTTTGACTTGAGATAAATTTGCATACAGTTTCGACGACACTTCACTCTATCCTCCAGAGTTTGGATAATATCTCTATCTCTCATAGTTTCGAAGTTCTCTTTCACATATCTAACAACCACTAAAAGATGATCCAACCGATCAATATGGATCATCATCCGGTGTTTCTTTTCGTCTTTTTCTTCACAAAGATTATTCCGAAGATTATCTATAAGACTATTCATCTGAGCAAATGCACTCATCAATGATCGTTTCTTGCCATTGACCGGGTTATATATAATATGCGGTTCGAAAGCCATGTAGTCATTGAAGGCCTTATAAAGTAAAGGCTTGAAGTCGGTGAACAATATGACACCTTAATTGCAGAGGATTGCTTGACTCAACTCTGGAAAGGATTTCGATCATCAGTTCCACCGGTAGAACCATGCACGTCGATTTTGTAGTTGCTTCCGCCATCATGCGCCGACGATTCCGTGTCATCATCGAAATGGTTACTGTTTCGCTTTTCTTTGTTGTTTCTATTTTTTGTTTTGTTATTTTAGGGTTTCACAACTTCATCGTGCATCAAATTTTCATGCTTTGTAATTTTAATAATCGTCTTAACAGACAGACTTAATATAGTCTTTTTTTTTAGGAAGACATAGGGTGTGTTTGTTTTTCCTTATATCCTATTTGAATAAGTGATTTCACATATTTTCTGTTTTCTTTTGTTTGTTTTTGTGATTTCGTCGTCTCTGAAACGACTCTGTTTGTTTTGATTTCCCGTCTTTGTGCGGTGTGTTTTTGGTTTCCCGTCTTAGTACGATGTTTATTTGATTCAGGTTGAAAGATTAGCTTTGAGTAAGTGCAGATCCGATCAATGACAATGACTTTGGCGTCGTCAACATTACAGATCCAGAGACATGAATATTCCGGAGACCTTAATATAGTCATATTAGTTATATTTGTAGGCATATGTACTTTGCTGTTTTATGCTATTAACATGGATGATGTGAGTTTGTTCACAGATTCATCATTTTTGTTTTTAGTGAATTTGGATTTGTATTGTATCGATGTACTCCATCAATTTGAATGAATGAATATCGTTTATTTTTGTCAAAAAAAAAAACTAGTTCATGTGTTACCTCCTTGTTTTTTAAAAAAAATATTTTAAAAAAGCTAATCCTAATAGCTTTTGAGTTTGGAGTGAAAATATATCTTTTTGATAAAATGATTTTTATAAAAATCCTAAACAAACACCTGAAAATGACAAAAATGATTTTTTTTTATAAAAAAAAGATTTTTTTCCAAAATAATCCAAAACAAACGCACCTATAATAGGCTAATATAGGAGCAACTAGAAGAACGAAAATAATGCACTAAAATTTGAGAAATTCTTTTCCCATCCTCCAAACTCTCGCGTACATCCTTAGTTCTTTTCAATTTTATTACTGTTTAAATTATATAATTCGAATCCGACAAATACGGTTTAGATTATATAATTTAAATCGTGTCCACACATATACAACACTCTTCCCATCATTTCCCCATTTTTGAACTTTGCCTTAAACTACTCTACAAAGTTTTGCTTCAGCCCAACTTTCTAGAAAGCTGTCTTGCTTGTCAAAAGAAATTCAAAGTCCAAAATTTAGACTATTATATATTTGTCAAAAAAAAGAGATTTTTGACAATAACAATAATTATAATATGTTTTGTCAAAAAAATCTATTCTATACTATATATAAAGAGAATACATAGTTTTGGACTGACTTTTTCAATTTCATTAAACAAATGTGTCTATAAAAATGTTATATTATTGATATTATCCAAAACGATAAAAATTTATATAATAGTTGTCATATTGTTTGTGTCTTTGAAAATTTATGTCATTTAAAAATATAAATATTGTTTTGTTACATTATCCTTAAAGAAAAGTGTTACTTTATAAAAGTGAAAAATATCTATATCCATAATTTTAATTAAAATCAAATTAACTTTAGTCAAAATTTCATATAAACTAATATTTGTAATTTATGTGTATTAGTGCAATAAAAAGAAGAGACAGACATGATTCATGAAGTACCATATGAACGCACACCAGTAATAATATTTACAATGTTGTTAGGTGAAGGTTGTGTCCTCTTCGATGAGTTTTGCCGCCAAATCAGTATTCCCACAAAGCAAATTTTTATGTATTTGCATCACCGCTATTGCATTTTGTACATCTATTTGCCATGGGGTTTGAGAGTTTTGAACCGTTTTATATTTTCCAGACACACAAAATGCTTTCAAAAAAATTAACCTTTTATTCAAACTTGAATTTTGGATCTTCTTTGGTTTGGATTTTGGAATGTTCCTCTCGTAAATACTCTCTCACAAAGATGAGTAGCTGAAGAAGAGTGAGGTGGCATAAGGTTAAGGTCCCAATGGGAGAGGGTATTTTCAAACCTAATTAATTTGAGGTTCAACAAAATTAAAATTAATTAATAAGTACTAGTAAATCGAAAGTAAAAGGCTTTTCAAACGTACTTAATTTGAGGTTCTACAAAATTAAAATTAATTAATAACTATCAGTATATCGAAAGTAAAAGGTTTTAGTAGGTCATTTGCATAGGTTTAAAAGTGGTCCTTAAAATATATGAAAAATGTTAACTAGTGTCTCTGTGATACTAGTTTAGAAAACAAATATAGTAAAAATTTATTGAAAATTCATGTAATCAAATACTTAAAATCTAGAAATGCTATCTTCAATTTAAAACTTACCTTTTTGGTTTTCTAGCTAGTACCCCAACTTGACCCAAAACATGTTTACTTCCATATTGTGATTGTAAGATTTTTTCCTCCACCTTTAGGAGACTCAAATCATTCTTTTTGGTCAAGAAATTGAAATGCATTCATTCAACAAGTTGAGAATAGTTACAAATAACATAAAATAAACAACATCTGAACATCCCCTCAAAAATAAAATAAAATAAACAACATGTTGTGTTCTAGAGAACTAAAAAGTAGTAATTCTAGAAATCAAAAGTCAAAACAACCTCCTGAACCCACACAAGCAAAATTTACCAAAATGTTTTTTTTAAACATTTGACATTATAAAACAACCCTCTCATATACTCCACCGTCTTTAGAATGAAGCCAGGCAACATAATAATAACTTTATAATTCATATTAAAATATAGCAAGAATAAGTTATGTTGTTCCAACAACAAGAAAACAAAGATATGATATCAAAGAAGCATACTTCAGTTGTTCACTTTCAACTAACTGACCAGTAACCAATGAATTTACAACCATTTGAGGGGCAATGGAGAACCATATAAGATAATTAGATAAATCACTAATTTTTACTCCTAAACATTCCTTCATTGTGGTTTCATATTAGATCAAAACAAACAAAAGCAACCATATAAGATAATCAAATAAATCAGTTGCAACATTTCAAAAAAGAGTAAACACAAAATCATTTATGGTAACGCTTCTTAAACAAAAGCACCCATAATGGCGGGTTGAGATTAATTCGCAGAAAGCTTTTGACACACTTCAATTTACCCTCCAGATGTTGCCAATCACAAATACAGCTTTTGATAGACTTCAATCTATCATCCAGAGGTTGCACATCAAAGTTGATCTTTTCCACTTTCTCTTTGAGAATCCGAGTTTCCTCCAAATCAATATCCAAATCAGCAAGTGATTTCATCAAGCATTTTTTTGCTTCATCCACTTCTCCTTCATCACCAGTAGTTGCTACTACTTCCTCTTTATCTTCTTCGTCTTCTTCTTCACTTAAGTGTTTCTTGGCCTTAGAATCTAGATCGGCAATTTCATCGCACGCTCTAGAAAAGTGATTACACACGAATTGAGGATCAATAGCCAAAGATTTCCACAACTTGCAAACGCCCCTCAGTTGCAGAGTATCGCTTAACTCAACCCTAGAAAAAATTTCCAACATCATTTCCTGTGGGAGAATCGTAATCGGTGATTCCGTTGCTTCCGCCATCCTTCGCCGTTGCCTCCGCGTCATCACCACCATTGTCAATGTCTCGGTTTTTTTTTTCTTTTTCAGATTTTAGGGTTTTGGAAATATATAATTTTTTTTTAGGGAAGGGTTTCGGAAATATACTTTTTTGGTGGTGAGGGTTTCGGAAATATATAATCGTATCAAGACACTAACGGAGAATATGAAAATAATAATAAAATAAAAAGTTAAATATGTTTTTCTATTTTTAAATATTTCAATTTTTTCGTTTAATATATTTTTTGGTTATTTTTTTGAAGAGGCTAAAATGAAAAATATTACCACATAAAAGCGTTATTCCCAGCACAAGGGGTGCCAAGGAAAAATGACAAGGTCTGAACAATATTTACAAAGGGAGCCAAAGACAAAAAAGATGAACAAAAGGAAAGAAACTATTAGCCTATGCCCAATATGGTGAACGAGCTAAGCCACCAGCCATGCAGCTGGAAGGGAAGGGAAGTGTGCTTCGCCTTCAACCACATATAGGAGATGGACTTAATCCGTTTAACCACCTGAAGAGGCGGGCTTTCTTTGCCTTGAAACAATATGTTGTTTCTTTCCTTCCAGATTTTCCAGACAGCTGCATACCAAATCACCTGTAAAATAGATCGTCGTTTCTTCCCGAGCCCACCACAATAGACAAACTGATTGAAATGATCCGAGACGTAAAATGGGCTTACCACTGAGACACCAATCCACCCATAAATCAAGTGCCAAACAGAACCGAAAATATCACAATGCAAGAATAAATGAGGACTTGATTCGGCTAAGTCACATCCTGCCACGCATAGCCTGGTATCCTGATGAATAACACCTCGTCGGAGAAGATTGTCTTTAGTAGGCAATCTATCCCGAAACAAGCGCCAGACGAACACCACCACCTTAAGAGGAACATCCTTGTGCCAAATAGAAGGAGC
>Ga0315915_1009835_pt1 | contig 10738 bp, 10 predicted proteins | sample MpolbnodulesMG_FD_207738 | JGI IMG/M metagenome (GOLD analysis project Ga0315915, IMG submission 207738) | Medicago polymorpha root nodule microbial communities from Los Angeles, California, United States - branched nodules | ecosystem: Host-associated > Plants > Roots > Nodule | place: USA... | reverse complement strand
CTTGTTGGTTTGGCTTTCAAAATTTGAAGGAACATTCAAGTTCTTCAATATCAACAATTTCTCATGAAAACCAACATCATCAAATTCAAGAAAAACCAATGCTTTCTCGTATCAAAACCAAACATACAAGGTCCATGAGTGACCAGTTAAACACCATGACAAGTTTCAAACATGATTCTATGTCTCCAAACTCTGTCCTTTTCCAACCACAGCTTCAAACAATCCTCTCAGGAAAAGATGTCACAGACTTCAACACAGAAGCTGTAAAGCAAACACAAACACAGTTGCAACTTCAAGACGTGCCTAACAAGAATATCACAAGAAATGGAAGAAGGAAAAGTGGAAGCAAGAGTTTATCAGACCTTGAGTTTGAGGAGGTAAAAGGGTTCATGGATCTTGGTTTTGTTTTCTCAGAGGAAGATAAAGACACAAGCTTGGTTTCAATCATACCTGGTTTGCAAAGGTTAGGGAAAAATGGTGAAGAAGAGGATGCTTCTGATGTGTCTGCAATTCAAAGACCTTACCTTTCTGAAGCATGGGAGGTTCAGAAAAGGAGAAAGAAAGAGAAGCCTGTGATGAAATGGAAAATTCCTGCTCCTACTAATGAAGTTGACATGAAATATAGTCTCAAGTGTTGGGCTCAAACTGTTGCTTCTACTGTTAGATGATGAAGTTCATGATTCAAGGTTTTCTGCTTTGCTTGTATCTTTGAGGTTGTATATGATTTTTGGCTCCCTCTTTTCATTACGTACTTTGTTTTAGTTGTTCCATTATTTTCTGAAATTTGTTGGTAATCACATTACACAAATTTGTATATTGTAAGCTTAGACTAGAAGTATGGGAATGTCACTCCGGTTATTGGATCTGTTAGATCAGTTTGTCGGTGTCAGCCGACTTCTTTTGTATGAGAAATAGCAAACCAGAAAACATGAACAAATTGGATTACATATAGTTCAGGGAGAGGGCTACTGTAACCTTACAACTCTACTTGGCCCTCGAGGTGATGTATCACGTCATGGACTTGACATCTGAGCAAAATTGAAGAGTTGATATATATCGAAGTCCTTGACAAACAAATTGTATATGTAGCAAAGGATGTACGACCTAAAGATTTAGTAGCTGTTTGTTTTGGTGGTGTATGAAAAGTGGATGTGCGTTTATACACAAGTTACATTTTGCATGTTATGTATTTTCATGGTACATTGCTATTGAATGCACGGTGGCGGTTATTGACCTAACTTCTACAAACATTTGTGACTACTCTTATCAACAGGAAGGACACTATCAAATTGGAAACATTGCAGCTGCAATTACGTCTCACTGTCAAATAATCATAATACAAGGGAAGTGTGTCAAGAATATGTGACGAAGGAAGACAGAAGAGTTTCTGCAAGGAGATTGAAGTTGAAAAATAAAAGCAGAAAAACATTTCAGGTTACAATTGCAAGCAGATTGAACGTTATAAGAGGGAGGGACTATCAGAAAAGCATTGGAGTTGAGTGACTTTATAACAATATGTTGGAAGAGTTTCCTTTGCGGATCAATCCTTCGGCCAAATAAATACTTCAATTGCGAGACCTTATTAAATAAGTTAAGAACACAATGCGTTGATGTAAAAATAAGTGAATGTTCTTAAATCTTACGAGGCAATTGTGAGTCCGCAAAAAGTAACTTTGGAACATAGATATGGTATTTAGTTCTTCATGCATTGGAGATGCTCTAAACTCTAAAGGATGCATTGTTCCGTAGAGTCAAAGTATGCAATCAATGGTAAACTGCGTTTAATTTTTTGACATACTTTCACCCGCTGTCACTGCTAAAAAGTTCTCGGTGTTTATGGAAGTGTGCATTCAGATTTCTGACTGCATAAATTGTTCAGAATAATACATCCAAACAACAATCAAGCCCATTGTGAAAAATCAGAATGTAGACTGGAAATATTTAAAGCCAACCATTTTACAATTATCAGAAAACTTTAGAATAAAAATAAGTAATAAAACATCAAAAGTTTGCACAAATTAACTTAACACTGAAAATATAAGAAAGAGTTTGTTAAAATTTAGCATTCGCTCACTTTTGGAGTTTCCTGTTTTCATTTTCACTGATAAAATGATGAGTCAAGGTAGAGTAGATCGATGATCCTGTAGTCATTTTGCCAGCTATTGAAAGAAAAATTGCATCTGCCCCCATGTTAGTTAATATAATAAGTTTGATCTCTCTCCGAACCTAACGTAGTTTCCAATCATAGAGCTTTGTATCTATAGATTGATCCATTACCAAGGAGCTAATTCGTTCATAACTCAGTTCAGTAGACTGAATATATAGATAAGGCGGAGCATCTTGGCTCAGCATTATAGCACATAGAGCTTCAACGCTGCTACAACGCATCACTAAGTTGAAGCACTTGACTATGACAATAAACATTAGAGAAGACATAATGGATGATTTTGAAAATGTATTTCAAAACAGATCCAATATTTCTAAAAACTTTGAAAAATGTCAAAACATTGTTTTGAGTGTTTCGAGAAAAGTATTCTCTCTTGTTAGCTTCCATCTTCTCCCTAAGACAACGAAAAGGAAAAAATCATAACCAAATGTCATTCCAGCCATCCATATACAAAGTAAAATTTGAAATGGAAAATGAAAATCTTGTTAGAAAGTAAGCTGGCCCTTAGTTTCATCAAGTATGCCACATTTAAGCACAAAATAGTTAAAGAGAAGGACGAGAGAGTGCTGCATTTCAGAAAATTCCTGCCAGCTTGAGGATCAGCTATTGATTGTGAACTTTACCTCCAAAGAGAGAGTGTTTCACTATAATGTCTATTCTAAATTGATTATAATCATTATAGAAGTTCATTAAGAAGATTATAGTTTGTAAAGTAAACTTTCTTTCACCAAAACAATATTTTTTTTTTGTTTTTACATGAACAAAATCAGAAAAGTGTTCACACTTCACAAGCTCTCAAACAACACTCTTCCCATCCCATGACAATACTAAACAAAACCAAGAAAGAAAGAGCACATGAAAAATTCAAAAAAATATAATAGGCTATATAGCCTTCAAATGTGTTGGCCTTCATCAAATGGAGATAGTTATAGCTGCAACTAAACCAACAAAAAAAGACACAAACATTGTTCCTTGAAGGCTAATCAAATTGGTGGCACCAGAAGTAGCCTTAGTTGTCTCTCCCTGATCACCATCTTCAGATGAACTATCCTTATCAGCTTTAGGCGCCTTTGCCGTAGAAGGAGCAGGAGCTAGAGCCTTAGGCTTAGAAAAGTCCAAAGGAATAAGCACCTTATCAACATGATATATAGCAAGTGTCTTATCAGAATACACAATCCCTGTGAGTGTAGCATTAACAGGCCCAGTTGATATATTCACATTGTTTCCATAAGCAGTCACATTCATATGATAACCAGAAGGGCTATCACTTGCAAGTGTCAGCACTGGGTTGCTAAGCGAATCAAAATTTGAGCTCGAGACATAAACAGGAAGAACATGAAATTGTATCAGTTCTTTCTGTTGGCGTTCACCGAGGGAATTGAAGTATCCGGCTTTGAGCTGCGAAAAAGCACCATCATCTGGTGCAAGGATGGTTAAACCACCGTTTTTTGTTGTCACCAGCTGTGAGTTAATTTGGTTGATGATTTGTGTGGTTTTGAGCAAGCGGATTAGCGTGTTGAATGATTTAGCTTTTCTTAGGATTTTGATGATGTCTTGACCAGACGAAGAATCTGATGAAGGTGATTGAGGTAATGAGGGGACTAATGGTTTTGCTGGTGCTGTTGCTGGAGCTGGCGTGGCAGGGGCAGGTTTTGCTGCGGATTTAGGTGCTGCAGCAGGTGATTGAGCTGAAGAAGTAGTAAAAAAGATATGAGCAAATAGTACTAAGAGTGTGAAGAAGATGATTTGCTTCATCTTCTTGTTTGTGATTGAATTTGGAAGTAACTAGATAGTTTTCTGATTTTGGAAAAATGCAAATGATAGGTGTAAGATTTTATTGCTGTGAGTTTGGTTTGTGAAAGTGTAATGTAGCAGAGTGGTTTTATAGATGGTAGGTAATAGTGAGTGATAATTAGGTGCAAGGTTTTTGGCTACATGAACATAAGCAGTAATAGTACTATGAGGGTATATTTTATCTGTCTTGTTGGAGATTAAGGTGCTACATCAAGATAAAGGTGACTGAAATGGGATTTGATTTGGCTGCTGTAGTGTGGCCACAAACTTTTGCTTGGAAATGAAGGAATGAGAAATTGGTTGTGATCTGATATAGGTGCACTTTATACAAATAATAAACCATCCTTTTTTCATTGAGGTTAGTCTATAGATGTGAAATCAAATCAATGAATAACACATTTAAGCTAGATGTGATTGTTTATATTATTATGATAGAATACTGTTATGTTATATTGTAAATTAATCACTTTAAAATTAATATCAATATAACCACTTCTCTTGTACTGGTTAGAGACTTGAGAGTATTAATAAGATTAGTATTTTCTTTACTTTTTTTTAATATTCCTCAAGGCCAATTGTTTCAAGAAAAAGGTTACAAGGAATTCAACTTAAAAAACAATATGTGTATGTATTACTTGAAAATGGTGTTGTGCAACTGAAGATAACAAATATAATGTTTAGCACAAACTGAAATTTCTTTTGTCATCATGTAAGATTTCTTCTATGGCATGAATCTCATCACTAACTTTCCCAGACTAAAATCATGATAAAAAAAAAAGTGTAAACTCTTATCTTTATCTATTAAGTTTGATTCAAGCATATCTCACCCCAATGACTAAAATCTCAGCATTCTGTAGTGATTTATCAAATGTATTAGGAAATGAAAAACATGTTTTTAATGGAATCTGATCCTGTAGTATTTTCTATTCGATATTAACTTGATGATCGCACATTATTTGGAATAGAAAGAACATTTTCTAAAATCACCCATTTGATGCAGCGATACGATCTAAACCGTCCGATCAACTTACTAACCTGCTTGATCTTGATGTAAGGTCTAAATTGGTGACTTGATATATGAAAATAATTCAAATCAATAGTTTGAAAATTTCATCAAATAATTTGCTAGGAAGGAAAAATATACAATATCTTATCACTAAAATTGAATTAACTACTACAACTACTTTCTTACATTTTCCTCATCTGATATATAATACATGTAACTACATGCTTTTATTTAATTGAATGAAAGAAAGAAGAAAAAAGACTTGACCCTGTAAGGCAATACAAATGGCCTATTGAATGAACCTAACCCTTGAAAGATTCCCATAACTACCTTGGAGATTTGGTGGTAAGACATTTCCCACATGAGACAAGGTTCAGCAATGCATGTGTTTTTCGGGTTCGGATTTTCAAGCGCGACAGCTGCCAATGCAATTAAACACATAAATATTGTCTTCATAGTATATAATAATAATGCAACAAAAACTCCAACATCATGTTTACCATAAATAATTTTGGAGAAGGTTATGTTTAAGGATGAACGTTAGGAAAATATAATGAGAACAGAATGAACACAATGAGATGCCTTCAATGCATGAATGCTTTTATGAAGCTAAGAAAATCAAGACTTTGGATTAGCTAGAGCTTTTTGAATATTAGAAATAGATCACCAACTCTATCCAAATGAAATTAGATTAGGAAGGACGCCCCTTTCTCGTTGATTTTGTGATCTAGCACAAGATATTTAGATTGAATCAAGCCTAATATAGAACTGGCTCAATGTGGCGTAATATTAATATTGTACATTCAATTTTATGGCTCATGAATATTACAATATTAATAAAACAATCTATGACTTATTGTTCAAAACTTATTGGAAAAGGGAAACCAGTTCATTAACTAATTGGAAACATAATTATCAAACTATTTATGCTTATAGACAACCAAATTTAGAATCATAAGAAAACAAATCACCTTCCTACGAGTCGCTCTAGATGCTTTCCAGCATAACAAGCTCCTTGATCTTGGCTCCAATCTCCTACAGAATAAATAATTTTAGAATCAATTAGCAGTTCTATCACATTTACATGTTTTATTCCATCATATAAAACCTGATAAATTGTTAAAATTTCAACTCAACTACCAAATATGCCACATTTCCTCTTAAAACAATCTATAGTAAATGTCGAAATAAAGGAGGATGGAACAGCAACATACAGATTCTCTTGTTCAAGCTTTTCTGCAATGGAAACTGCTTTGCGTTTTGACCACCCACTTCGCTGACCTTCTGCCTGCTGGATTACATGAGCGAGAGATACCTTACTTTTCACAAGACTTCGACTTTGACTTTGCTCACTAAGCTTTCTTCGGACTAAATGTGACTTAACGATCGGTACTTTTTGGGAAGCTAACACTTGCCCCATACTTGTACCATCTTGATTTTTATATGTTGCGTGACCATCAACCTGTTGCTCATTATTCTTGTGCTCCATATGGGAAGCTTCTTCTTCTACAATTTCACTCCTTCTCTTTTCAGTGCCAACATCATTTAAGTCTCTAACTTGAGATGAACCGTCATTGATAGAAGGCAATACAAGAGGAAGTTGAACAGGAGAGCCTGCATCTTTATTTGCCTCGCATCTAATTTCTATGGTTACGGAAGACCCAAGAACAGATTCAAATGCTTGTAAGATGTGACCAGTAAATTTCTCAGCAGTAGATTTGGAAAGTTGAGAGTTAAACATTAGCTGCACTGTTGGAGCTGCACAAGAGGATCACACTACGATTAGAATTTAACTAAATCACTAGAAAAATTATTAATTGCATTGTTAAATAAAAATAGTAAAGATATGATGATGTTCACCTGCCCCAAAACTAATGAAGATCAGCTTGCCTGCTTTATACAAAAACTCTTTGAGACCGGGATAGTGAATCCTCTCTAGCACCTCTAACCATATCTCTTCGATTTCTTTGCGGTTTCTATCCAAAGTCTGCCTTTCATTGATCCTAGTCTTATCGGTGGAATGTGAATAAGTATGTTGAGGAGCATAACCAGACACACTATGCCTTCTATCTGCTGAACTTCCAGCATTAGAACTTTCCATTCTAGCATCCATTGACATTCGCCTTGTTCTGTTAAGAATTTCTACAGGATTACCAGTGTTTCTAGTAGCTTCTTTCACGTTTCCATTATTTAGAGTAAATGGACTATGGTTGAAACTATTATCAGATGAAGTTGGCAACCCATATTGCTGGTCAGGAGCAAGTTGAAGCAATGCAGCTGTCAGCCATGTTAGCTTGTCATTGGACATCCTTAACTGCTTCTCCGCCTCAGATAAAGTTTTCAAAGCCTGGCGAAGCTTTTCCATGTCTTCTTTGGACACTGAGAAAGAAATCATTATCATCAATTAATGAAAGATGTATTCATCAATATGAAACCAAATTAAGGCTCTCCAGTCTCCGCGCCGACAGAAATATAGAGCCATATAAGGCTAAACAACATCTATCAGAAAATCCACACACACACATAACTGCCAAATCATTAAAAAAAAAGTTTGACTTTAATCATAACTACTTCGAAACTCACACATATGAATGTTTGTGACTTATTAACAGTGAAAAACTTTTTACATTAACAGTGTGTCAAAATTAAACTTACATATATGTACGTTTTGTACATGCATATGTATGTACGTTCATACAAACATATTTATGTTTGTATTTATGAGTGTGTTCATACATGTGTATATAAAAAATACTTACCAGAAAATCCATATATATGTAAGTACATACATAAATACATATGTAAGTACGTATGCATGCACTATGCATATGTTTAAAGGATGTTGAGTATTTGAAATGGTGCAGCGGTAAATTTTTGTAGTTACTTTTGATCAGTGTCGCCTCAGTTCGCAAATAGTAATTGATAAATTAGTAAACTATCTATAAAAAAAATAAGAGTTTTTACTGACGTGGTTGTCTCCGGAAGAACTTCCGTCTGCACCTTTCTTTAGCAAAATCATAGGTCCCAGCAAGTATATCAGTAATTACTGTAGCAAGCTGTGACATCAATGCTAATGGCTCAACACCTGCTTCCATTATCACTCTCAAATTCTTCACAGTGTTTACTGTGTCCGCAGATAATGCTAAATCAAGCAGATCTACCAACTTCTCATCAGAGATAAGCCCTACCTGAAGAAAGAATTTAGCAATATTAACAGCAATTTAGAGCAGAATCTAGTGAATGAAGTATCAAAAAAAGAAATGGACTATAAATAAATGACTTACCAGCTCTTGAACAAGAGGAACGGAAATTCTCTGCCCAAGCAAACTAAGTTGTTCAAGTGTCATCTCAGCATCTCTCAATGATCCGTCGGACCTTGATGCAATGAGTTTCAAGGCATCCTTATCAATATCTAGCCCTTCTTTGGTTGCAATCCCGTGCAGTGTAAATACGATATCTGAATCCTTAAGCTTTGGGAAAAAGAATTTTTGACACCTGGATATTATTATATGAGGCAAGACATCAAGACTAGTACTGACAAGGATAAAAACCACACGTCTAGGTGCTCGATCAATGACCTTTGATATAGCGTTCCAACAATCTGCTGACAAAGTATCACAATCATCGAAAATAAACACTCGGTATTGTGACGGAAGCTGAGAAACAATCATATTGTCAAGTAGATCCATGACGTTCTCAAAGTCAAAATTACTGACTGGACCAACTTCCCTTATATTCCTACTCTTTCCCATATCATGTGCTATGCAATAATTGCAAAAACCACAGGGTTTTGGGTGTTCTGACGAACTACAATTCAATGCTCTGGCAAATATGCGAGCACAGGAAGTTTTCCCGGTGCCATGGGGACCGTAAAACACATACAGCAATCCAACTTTCCGTCTCGACACTGCATTCGAAAGAGCTTGCGCCACTAAATTCTGTCCAACCATATCTCTGAAGGTTCGTGGAACATACTTTTGAGTTAAACTTTGGTGTCTACTATGATGATTCCGTCTCAACTTATTATGCTGGCTACCAGATCTAGCTTCAGAAGCAAGATCAGAATCAATATCTTGCTTGAATAAATTATCACCGTAAATACCTAGTTCACCGGAATAACCACGGCCCCAACAAGCATTTTCAGTGCTTCCATGAGATCCAGATGCGTCAACAAGTAAAGGCAGTGCTTCTGCTTCAGAGTTAGTACATGAGCAAGAGTCGTCAGCTGCTACAGGCATCACAGAAATATTTCTTCCATTGGAAGTTAACGATGTCCCTTTCTTTAACCTTGAGTCAGATAAACCACAAGACAAACTTCTTCCAGCAATATCAAGGAATGTTTTGCCTCTATGATGAATTCTGGACCAATTCCAAGGCATGCCACACCCGTTTTTCGGAGCCCTGGTAACATTATCATCTGCATAATTATCCACCTCCTCCGAGTGATATTTCTGGTGAGCTGAACCCTCAGGTAATGAATTGGAAGCCACAGACAATTCATTCTCAGCTCCAATATCTCTTGACATCGTAGCAACCCGAGCTCTTCTTGTGCTTCGGAATTTACGCCTTTTTATCCTATTCATTCCATTTGCATGACCGCGCACGCTAGCTTGTTGTGCCTGCTCAATAATTTTTTCCTGTCTTGGAAACCTTGCCCGAAAATGAATGTTTGACGACGCTAGATCATCACTGTCCAAAGGAACATCATTCAGCTGTTCAGAAAGAGTCTTAGCTTCAACCTCTTGAACATTCTTTCCCCTCTGCCTACTCTTTCTCTCTATAGATTGAGAAAGCCTCGAAACTACATCTTCAGCCAAACTTTTTCCAGCCTCATGAAGAAGTTGTTCTTGACTAGTAACTTCCAAATAATCAGGCCTATTACTCTTCCTGCCAGATTCTTCTCTCCCAACTCTCCTCCCATTCCCAATTCCACTCCTGCTACTTCGTTCACTAGTTGCCGCAGGTACCGCATCATTACCCCTACTAGCCTCACCTGGAGCAACCCTTGATGTACCTTTACTCACCAACGGTGGTGAGTTTCCAATTTTAGACAATCTCCGACCTTCCTTCCTACTGTCATTACCTACAGACCTTCTTCCCCCTTGACTCATGCCATCATTATCGGCTCTTTTGAAAAGCAAGTCAACTACAGAAGGAGAGTGCCATGATGGAGGACTTGCAGAAGGATCACGAAGAGAACGCGATCTTTGAAGCGCAACAAGGTCTCTCATAATAGACCTATCAGCAATTATTGGACTGTTTTTATGCATATGGTTCTTCAAGTGAATACAATTTGTTAAATGGATGTGGTTTCTTATATGATCACTAATATCACCATTTGCATCTTTGAGTACCCTATTCCGAATAGCCCTAGTCATGATCAGAACATCACCAACCCTACTGACACCACAATATCTTCTAAATTAATGAAACAAATCAGAAAATATCTCATTTTTGCCTTTAACTGTGCCAATATTTCATAATTGTGGCAACAAAAATTTAAAACAAAAACAAATACAAACAAAAAATGCTTAATCTAGAACACTCATTAATTACTCATCAGAAACGCCAAAACAAGGGTTAGAATTAAAACTCACCAAAAAAGAAAACAGCGACTCTCATGTTCAATTACTCCATAAAAAACCAGTTAGATTCCGGGATGAAACAATTTTTTGTCAGATTTTACTTAGCTAGCCCAACTCTGGATTACTAACACTAAGAGAGAATCACCACACTAAGATTTAGCCCAATAATAAAACACCCTTTATGAT
>Ga0315915_1009834_pt1 | contig 10740 bp, 13 predicted proteins | sample MpolbnodulesMG_FD_207738 | JGI IMG/M metagenome (GOLD analysis project Ga0315915, IMG submission 207738) | Medicago polymorpha root nodule microbial communities from Los Angeles, California, United States - branched nodules | ecosystem: Host-associated > Plants > Roots > Nodule | place: USA... | reverse complement strand
TGTTGTTCATATTTAAATGATATTTAATTGTTTTTCAATTAATGTTATAAATTCTTATTGTAGTGGTGTGCTCGTATCTTAATGGGATTTAACATTTTTATCAACCAGTAATTTAAATAATTAAGTAAAACGGATAAAATTATAAATATAACAGTTTCAATGAAAGATAAATTTAAAAGTAAAAATGTCAGCTCAAAATCATATATCATTTTATATATATAGATATAAAATCATTATTCCACTAATTATTTTACCAACAATAATTTGATCTTGGTAGTATGGTAACTAGTGAAACAAAGAACCAAACCAACCCAAATTGAATATCACCGGTTTATTTTGGTTCGGTTCCACAACTTCCATACCGTCAGCGAATAACAAATGCCTAGATTGATCCAGACACATCTCATGAATAATTGAAGACAAACCTCCATTACATCCTTCATTAGCCAAAGTGTTTGCACAACAATTCATTTCCAAAAGCCGGATAATACGCTTTACCAATCTATATCCTGCAACATTGTCATTTGTTTAATCCAGAGTTCAATCCTAGTAAAACCCCGAGAGCGAGCCAAATTCAAACCTTTCAACACCCTCCATAACTCCGCCATATAAGCACTACAAGAACCCAAGAACTTTGAGAAATCACATCCAATTACCATCATCCACCACTATCCCGCAACACACCACCACACCTTTCTCTACCATTATCCTTTGACAAACCATATGTACTCAATTTAATCCAATCAATAAGAGGAGGCACCCATTTAATTCTTCGCCATATAGGCACCTTTCGCTACATTTTAGTAGCACTCTTGTAATCACATCCTGCCACGGTCTAGATGGAAGAAAAAATCCATCATCATGGTTGGACTTATTCCTCCAACGCCAAAGAAAATGGCAAGAAGTTTCCCAGAAAGCTGCCCCCTTATCACACTATCCTCTGCCCATAGCTACTAGCATATTCATCTCAATCCATCTCTCCATAGTACTCTCAAAAAACCCTGCATGGGAACTGTAGTTAACAACATTCAGCAATATACTCATAGCTCTCGGACAATCCCCCATATCATGTGACGCAATCTCATAGGAATTGCCACAGTACATACAAAACAGACTGCAAAGCCTCGTTCTATGCTTTCGACTATACGTAAATAGTCAACCATGTTATAGCAGCCATATGAAGCGTTTAATACATGGAAAGAGTGAGACGAGTTCCAACTGCTAACTAAACTTTCGAATTTTTCTAAACTAATTAAGAGGGTATTAGATAAAGATTAAATAGTAATATTATAGTAGGGAGTAAAGCAGATTCTATTACAGCCATTTGTAATCAAACTAAACATTTAACTGAATTTAGCAAGTAATTCTGTATCATTAATGAACAAAAACACGTTTCTAGAAAGACCATCTTTGTAACCAAAGAAATACAAACCAAGTAGTCTAGTAGATTAGTAGCAACTATCAAAGTATTTGACAACCATAAATAACTACCAACTTTACATCAGTCAAGATCCGAGTTAAAATCTTTACATGCAGAAAAAACATGAAAACATAAACAAGGAGCTATTAGTATATCTTCATCCCAATCACAATGTTATCAGCCACTACCAGACATATATGACATTGCCCTTCTGAAGTCCAAGGGTGCCCGAGGGAAAGGCTTTCCACCTGGTAGCCACAGGTTACCTTCATGAGGTAGCAGCACCTGTGGTTGGTTCTGGCTATTTTTCTCACCTTCGACAGATAGAACTTGCTGTTTCTTGACAAATGCAAAAAACTCTGCAACTTGGCGCGCATATCTGCACCATACGCAAAACAAAAAAGACAATTTACTTATTAGAGAACAGTGGACTAGTAGTTTAACTTAACACATAGTGGACAAAGGCTCTGACCAGTAGAATTCTAAAAAGTAGCATAGTACTAAAATCCAAGAACTTTACTAATTAAAGAAACATAGAATTTGCTACCTTGGCATCTACTTCCAGATACTTAATCACAGAGAACGTAGCATTTCACTCACTAAAGTTGAAATGAAAACAATTAAATTAATATCACTGCTGTAAGTTAGTCCAGTGTTAAATTGTTTTTTTTTTTTTAAGGGTAGTCCGTTGTTATTATTAGTCACACTGAATGGGGGACTTCAAATAATAGCTAAAATAATTTACTTTCAGGCCAAATGTTATCTGTTGACTACCACTCTCAGTATATCATAAACAGTCTGTTGACTTAGTGACAGAAGATAAATATGTGTTACATTACTACCACTTAAATCTCTTAAAGCAATGGCTGCCCGTCTGCAAAAGGAAGTTTGACTTATAGATGGACTTGCCTCTTTTTTTGGTTGCTATACTTACCTACTATCTACAACTAAAAGAAGTAACTTAACATTAACGTAAAGAAATTAAACTGCTTGTCCTAATAACCAGCACGAAACATGAGCTTTACTCCCCCCCTTAAATAATGAGATGATGACTACTGAAAAAAGTTCATGTGAATACCTCACTCCAGTTCACCGTTTAACTTTAATGAAACACATTAAACAGATAGACAAATCATAAAATTATGTTTTGATTGGGGGGGAAGCATTAGTGTAGTAATAGTTTAAACTTTAAATATTACAAAGCACTATGATACTCCTATTATGCCAACAATCTGAGTCAGTTACCAGTGTAGTATGATGATAAAGAACACCACAGCTAGCCGCTGTGGCAGGAGAGCCTAAGTTGATACAAATAACTTCATATGGGAGTCCCATAGTTCCAATAAAGGACTCAAGACTTATACCATACAATCAAAAGATTCAAAACCTGATCCCACCATGTTACACAATCACAAAACCCGCACAGACTAGCTCTGCAATAGTCTAGTCTCCTAACAAGTCCTGGGAAAAACTGTAAATGTTGGAATTACAAACTGAAAGATATAATGGAAGATGGAAGTATATACGACTAATTGAAACCAACCTCAAGAGAACCACACCACAAATGCTAGCCATTGCGGAGGCAGAGCTCAAGTCTTATGTACATTGAGTTTCCTTACTTAAGGTGCAGGAATTAAGTTCCATACTTCGCACTTGGGACATAAAACTCGACCACCCCAGCCCAACAAAGATGTAATAATCAGACTCCAAGGATAATAAAAATCATAATATTCTAACAGACAAAAAAAGCATCTGATGGAACAAAAGTTCAGTCTATGTCACGTAAATTTTAACAAATATCTGAGTAAGAGATAGCTATCTTACTCCCTCTTGGCTTCAATATCCTTGCTGAAATCAATATTGGGTTCACAGTCTAGAATCAATGCAGGAACCTGTTTGTAATTAAAAGTAATTAAGCCAGACTATTATAAATTAAAAAAATCATAAAATCAGACATGGGATTTCCAAATTTGATACCTTCTGGATGCTGGAATGCATGTGGTCACCCTCGAGATAAAATACACGGTCTCTTATATCAGGGTGTAAAGAGTTGTCGACATGGCGGGGCAGCTTATTGACCGATAATACTCCATGATTACCACTTTGGGAGGGGAATAACCAGCTCTCATGCTTTTCGTGGAGGTCACGGAGATACTCTAGGCTGACTCCACCTTCTTCTTCTCTCTTCCTTAACTTCATTCTTTGATGGCAAGTATCAGGACTTGCTCTGAGATAGATAAAACCATCAGGAATAAGGCCAGGCAAGGTAGACACAACAGGATCAAACCAAGAGTCGTAAATGCTGATCTCCATCTCATTCATCCAATTGGCTTCATGAACAGCTCGTACAAAAACCTTTATTGAACACAGTGAGATAATAAAATATATAAGCCTTATTTAAAGGCTCAAAACATGTCTCTCTTCCTGTTAATCTCAAATCAAACCAAACAGGAAAAGGAAAGAAATTCACAGTTTCAAACCCATGAAATGCCATCATTTTCTAACCGAAAACACGTTTGAAGAAAATATTGTATTGCATGAAAAGGAAACAGAAAACCAACACCCTCACTACACACAAGAATATGAGAAAGGGAATGAAAATACTCACCATCCTGTCACTAAAAACACTCCTCTCCATCAATCGAAGAGGCTTGATGCCAGCAGAAGACTCTCTTTCCTGCATCACCCTAGTAACAAATACGTAGTTCTGAAAGGTGTATGCATACCTCTGTGGCTCAGCATAAAAAGCGTCGAGGATATTGAAGTGGTCAGGTCCAACATCCTGCCACTTGCCAATTGGTTCAGGAACCACCTCGACGAGATCACGCAGTTCAATAGTTTCATTGGCTATTCTCTGAAGGAAAGTAGTCTTTCCAACACTGATATTACCCTCAACACAGAACGTAAGTCGCTTCTTCTGCGTAGGCTGCTTCCCAGAGGAATTATCATCTACTTCTTCATCAACACTCTTTTTAATGAAAGTAGTTATACTTTCAGCATGGTTCTTGTGGATAATTCCAACAGAACTCTGCAGATACTCAACCATTTGATCACTAGATTTGCCAATGAACTGCAAGCAACGAAAAGGTCAAAATTTTCAGCATAACATTCATCCACTTCATATTAGAAAATCAAATGGATTGAACATTGATATTATAGCAAACAGTGTCACTGTAATTCATTTGGGTCATTTGGGTCCTTGAATATGTTAGGCAGTGTCACTGTAATTCATTTGGGTCATTTGGGTCCTTGAATATGTTAGGCAGTGTCACTGTAATTCATGAATGTACCAATATTACAAAGGAATGTACCAATATTACAAAGGGTCATGCTAACAAGTGCCCTAAGGGAATTGTTTAAGTAACACAAAGAGAAATTATATCTTGAAAGTACAAGTCAAACAGAGGTAAAAGTCAAAGCATATAATATCATGTTATTTTTTGAATTTATCAAATACATATCAAAATATAGACTTATCCCTCCAAAAACCAAGTTGCAAACACAGCTTAATGAGTAAAATGAAGATTTATTCTTGATGATAAAAGTGAGTTACAACCCCTAAATAGATATAAATACTGCCCACACAATCAGTATATATAAATAGTGAAAAACCCTAAAACAGAAGATGGTAAAGCAAGTATTTTTAGAGAGAGAGAGTATAAAAAAAAAACAACCTTATCTTTGTAGAGTTGTTTGAGCTGAGCAACACCTTGAATACCTTTCTGAACGAGTTTTCTGAAATTCCTGGGACCCACACCAGGAATAGCCAATAAATCAGGAGGACTAGATGATGATTCAGTTGAAGAAGAAGAAGAAGCCTTTTGCTGCCTCCTATTAAGTCTGAAAGATGAGGTTGTGTTTGTAGAGGAAGAAGCCGAAGACGAAGAGGAATCATCCTCTGTTGTTGTAGTACTGTGTTGTTCAGGATTATTATGAAAAGAAGATTGTGAGGTAGCATTTGAATGTTGAGAATGTTTAAGAAGTAGCCATGGAAGCTTTTTGGTGTTATTACTAGTACTGGTTGTTGTGTGACGTGTTAGGGTTAGGGTTGGACAAAAACATGTACGAACGTAAGAAGCGTTAGAATAACGAGGAGAAGAAGAAGAAGAAAGAGATTTTTGAAGAGGGAAAGAAACCCCAGAAGAAGAAGAAGAAGTAGTAGTAGTAGTGGCGGCAGCCATTGTTAAAGAATGAAAGGGTTTAGGGGGTAAAGGAAGTAAAAGAGGGGTGGAATTGGAATTGGAATTAAGAAGAAGAGGAGAATAAGAAGAAGAGAGAATAGGGATAGGAAGTGAAGAAGTTGGGCGGTGAAGGAGTTTATGCATTTCGAATAAGTAGAAGCATTTGTTGTTTGTTTGTTACTGCAACGTTGTTGTGTCGCTTTTGGTGAAGAAGGTATTATTCATTTTGTTATCTTCTTGTTCCTCTTCTAATCTAATAAACCTCAAAAATGGGAAGGGAAAGGAGAAAGGGTTTTTGGTGTACCCTGGCTGCGCTGTTCTCGATAGATAAATATAATTATTAAAATTTGGGCATATATGCTAGACAGAGACAAAACACACACCGTTTTCAAATTCAGAGGAGACCGACAAAGAGAAGGGTTTTCATTTCTTCCTTTCTCTACAACCAAAGACTATTACTTTTCCCACCCTTGTCCATTCTTGCGCGTCCTCCACGTTTTACCAATATACCATTTGTCTGGATTACATAATCGGGACACAATCAAGGCACGTTTTGGAATACGAAATCTGAAACCAATCAAAACATGCGCTGGGCAATGGAAGGGTGTAAGAATGTCCGAAGTATATAGTCCAGACATTATATACATGTTCCAGATTATACAATCTGAAAGCCCTACGTTTAAAAAAAGCGGGAAAACTAACGGATTTATTCAGAATACGTAATATGGAAACCTTGATTATATATATGGAACCCAGCAATCTGGTCATCAAGATGCCTTAACATCATCATTTTCGACCGAATGCAAAGGTAATGTGTATATAAACCTTCCCTCATTCGATTTCTAGGCGCTTTCCTTTTGATCACTTCAACAAATCTGTACTGAAGCAGTTCGGATTACGTAATCCAAAAACTAACAATTTATTTCGGATTACGAAATCCAAACAGCACCAATACAGAAACTGTGTGTATTTTCTGACCCTGCTCTCGCATTGTTTCAATAATGGATGCTCCCGCTGATGCCTCCATTAAATTGTCACCTGATATTAAACCTTCTAATATGTTGTCGGTGGTTTCACTTGAAGTTATAGATGATTTCAGAAATGCCAAAGCCGAGAATCCCCTTCCACCAGCACCAAAAGTATATGATTCCTTAGGTGATGTTAAAGTAGATGATGATGCTCCTCCTCCTATTCCTCTTGTTGTATGTATTGATCATGGAGAACATTTTACCACCAAGCAAAAGTTTGCTACACGGAATGATTTGTTGGAGTGGGTTCGAGAGAAAGCAATGAAGCTTGGATTTACAACCGTCATTGGTAAATCTGATAAAGGTGGCAATGAAAGAAGTGCATTTGTTACCGTGATATGTGAAAGAGGAGGTTCATACAAGGAGTACAAGAGGAAGACTCAGTGCAAAATTACTGGTTCGGTTAAATACGAGTGTAGGTTTCAGTTGAGAGGTTATTTGTTGATTGCTAGTGATTGGAACCTCAAAGTTGGTGATGGTAAACTAGGGATGTCAATGGGTACCCATGAGTACGGATAGTATGATACCCGTCCCTGCCCCGTTGGATAAATATGATACTCGTGCCCGCCCCGTACCCTCATGGGTACCCACTATGGGGATACCCGCAGGTATTGAGGTATCCATGGGTACCCATGGATTTTTTAATTTATTTATTTTTTTGTACAAATAATAACTTTATTTAATTATGAAAAAACTTCAACTTTTAAACATCCATACATAATCCATTCAAAATTTCATAAATCATACATAATCCATAGAAAATTCATGATTTTTACATAATCCATAGGATGTGTTTTATGATGTGAATGAAGTGGAAACGGTGAACTTAATAAGATGAATTAAAAAAATTAAAAATAAAAATAGGTTATTAATGAGGAATATTAGGTGGGCGGTAAAATTTCCTTCAATAAGATAACAACTTTTAAGTAATAAGATAAGAAGATAAGATAATCGGGTATGGGTACAATCAAATCTGTGTCCATATCCATATAATAATGGGTAGTAAAATACCCGTTTATTATACACGTGGATACCCGTTTAGCTACCCGCCCCGTGCCCGTGACGGATTTTACCCACGGGTGCCCGTGGGCATGAGTATTTTTGCCACCCCTATGGTAAACACAACCATGACATGGCAAATGTGTTGAAAGGTCATAAAACTGTCGGACGTCTAAACTCAAATGAACGTGTGCACCTTTATGAGATGACTGAGTCAAAGGTTTCTCCGAGACAAATGCTTACCAACTTAAGGAAGAGGAACAAAAACACTTCAACTACAATCAAGCATATTTATAATGCTACTCATCGGTATATAAAAGCCATTAGAGATGACATGCAACACATCTCTTTAAGTCGTTGGTTGAGAATGAGTATGTGTACCATTGTAGTAATTATCATGATTTTGATGATGTCAGTAATATATTTTGGGCGCATCCAGATGGTATCAAGTTGTTTAACACATTCTATACGGTGCTTGTGTTGGATTCCACATATAAGACGAACAAGTATCGTCTTCTGTTGCTTGAGTTTGTCGGTAACACTTCTACCCAGTTGACGTTCTCCATTGGATTTGCTTATATGATGTATGAGAAGGAGGAACACGTTACTTGGGCTCTTGAGAGGTGTCGTGAACTGTTGCATTCCAAAGATTTATACCCTAACATAGTTGTCGTGGATCGGGACAATGCTTTGATGAATGTTGTGGATATAGTTTTCCATGAGGCTACTGCTCTGTTGTGTGAGTATCATATTGAAAGAAATGCAAGAGCAAAGTGTAAGACAGATTGCAAAGTGAAGGATCTCAAAGGCAAGGATGGCAAAGATATAAAGCCAAATTCAACGGTGAAGACGATCATGCGTGCATGGGAGGATACTGTGGACTCCGATACGGAAGAAGCATATGTTGATGATTGCAACCGGTTCAAAGTTGTTTGCGAAAAATGGCCCAAGTTTGTGGAATATGTTGAAAGTACAATTTTGGGTCCAGTGAAGGAGAAGATTGTGAAGTTTTAGGTGAATCAAGTCATGCATATGGGGAATACTACAACAAGCAGAGTTGAATATACACACAGCCGGTTGAAAAAGTATTTGACTAGTAGCATGAGTGATTTAAGTACAAACTGAAAATCCGTTCACGACATGCTAGAGCCACAACATACTCAGGACATGATAGATACACGCTTCCTTCCAGACGAGCATTATCATGCTTGAACATAGATTCAAAGGAAAGCGTTTGTGGTCTAACTTGATTCAAAACAATTAAGGGAAGCTTTGCATTATCTCGCAGACGAGGATGATCGAGAACTTGATATTGAACAGATAAATCCAAGTGTAGTTGTTTTAGTAAGATCACTTTCGGATTGCCATGTGTGTGTGCGATTGCATTGAAGATAAAGAACAACACCTTCATCTGTTTGGATGAAATTCACACTCACATGAAAAGGTTGAGGTTCGAGTATGAGGGTGACGTGAAGGATAGGAAGGAAGACATCTCTCTGCTACCGGAATGAGATTTTCTTCAGGTATTTTCTATAAAGATTGTGTTAGGTTATGTCCTCATTTATTACTTGACTTTCTGCCTCTGTTCTGCCCAGTTTTTATGATTTTTGTCTGTATTGACTAACTTCGGATTACATAATCCGGATAAGTTTAGCATATTCCAGATTATGTAATCCGGAAATATAGCATTTACGCCCCATGCAACGTGAACTAGGACGTGCGTATGGGGTGTATCATATTTATTCAGGTTACATAATCTGGAATATGCTCAACCTTTCCATATTATGTAATCCTAAGTTACTCAGTACAAATGCAGAATGCACATTTTTTCCAAAATGCATGTTTTTTCCACCAGTTCTTGATCTGAGAGTTTTTTAAACGCATTCTAGGCTCGGTTCAAGAACGCGGACTACAACTTGAAGTTGCATATCAAAGAACAATTCCGACAGTTTGTTTTGCCGGAGACTACCTCAATGCGTGCACCACCAAAAAAGGTCACCACTAAAGGAGCTTCGAAGAAAAATAAACATTTCATTCAGCTGACGAAGCGATCGCCTTTGCTTTGGGAGATTGTTGATTCTCAAGAACAACAGGCACAAGCTTCATAGACAAATTCATCAGGGGCAAGTAGAAAGAGTGCACGGAGAAACAACATGTCTCCTAATCCTCCTAAGCCAATTCCCAAAAATCTGAAGCCAACTCTCAAAAATCCTAAGTCAATTCTGATTAAAGTCCACATACCACACAAAGACCAAATCCTAATTTGGATGCATGACTTTATTGAAAATGTGGTGGATGTAGCTGGTGATGGTCATTGTGGGTTTCGTGCAGCTGCGGGTCTACGTAACTTGAGTCTTGACGATCACCAAATGATTTGTTGCCAACTGCACAAAGAGCTAATCAGTGGAGGAAATGCTCATTATTGGCGTATGATTAATGATGATAGGCGGTATAAAGAGGTCTTGGGCGCCCTAACCTTTTCCGGTATCGGTCATGCACCACCGGATAAATGGATGACCAAGCCAGGTATGGGTTTTCTCATTGCTCAGAAATACAACCACGTTGTTGTTCTACTGTCCACTGCAAAAGGGCGACCTGAAACATTTTTTCCTCTATGGGGTGAACCGCCACTTGTTGAGCGATTGATGTGTATGGCTCATGTCAATGAAAACCATTTCATGATTATACATTTGAAGAATGGTTGTCCTATTCCTCCCACTTGCTCGCTATGGAGACAACATGCTCGTGATGATGCCTTAAGCTGCCCTGATAGATATGTCAGTCGAATGGCCGACTATAATGAACTATGTCGGGCGACGGATTTTGAAGTCATAGGTGATGACCAAGATTTGTACATAATTGAAAATCTTGATCTAGATGAAAAGGTTGTTGCTGGGAAGAAGACTGAAGATGGTGTGAAGTTTGAAAAGGAAGATAGGTTTAATCTTGATGATATTGACATAGATCTTGGGGCAGTTTATATTAAATGTATATCATCATTTTTTTGGGGGAATGCGTATCATTAGTTTAAATGTGTATCATTAGGTAAAATTTGTAGTGATATAAATTCAATTTTTTTGGGTATAATGATATATATATATATATATATATA
>Ga0315915_1009832_pt1 | contig 10741 bp, 7 predicted proteins | sample MpolbnodulesMG_FD_207738 | JGI IMG/M metagenome (GOLD analysis project Ga0315915, IMG submission 207738) | Medicago polymorpha root nodule microbial communities from Los Angeles, California, United States - branched nodules | ecosystem: Host-associated > Plants > Roots > Nodule | place: USA... | reverse complement strand
ATACATTTATAGATCAATTGATTACATGATAAACTTAGATCAAGTACCTCTAATCCCAACAATGAAGATTTAGCTTCTCATTGTCATGGAAGCGTTGCAAGAATGAATTGAAAGGAAAAGATTCAATACAACTTTGTGATTTCTCACCAAAAATGGAAGAATCAAGACTTCTATCACTCTCACTCTATGAAGACCAATCCCTATCTCTCTCTCTGAGTATCTAAGTATAATTTTCTATCAAAATAAAAGCATGTCTTGAGATATGATCAAGGGCTCTATTTATAAGCTTTTCCATCTGCATCAACTCGCCTCGCGAGTTCTTCCTGCACGCCATGGCGAGCAAATGTTTCTTCCCCATTGGGTTTGTGCCACGTCATCCTGGGGAGGCCAAACCGCCCTTGCTCGCCTCCCAAGTGACTTCACTCGCCATGGCGAGTAAAACCATGCTCCTGCCTATTTTTTTCTTTGGTAACTCGCCATGGCGAGTTGGTGGCGAGCTGGTGGCGAGCAAACATGCCTCTTTGCCTATTTTTGCCTTTGTTAACTCGCCATGGCGAGTTGGGCTACTTGGGAGGCGAGCAAACATGTGGTTCTGCCTATTTTTGCCTTGTTGCACTCTGTTGCTTGTTTTCCATCTTTGCTCAGTGCCTTGAGTCATTTTCCTGCAAAATTAGGTAGAGTAAGATAGGTAAAGCATAAAATGATTAAAATCAATTATCTCTCAGCTTTTTCTTGAATAACTTGCAAAACAAGTTAGATAAGTGCCATAAATCATTATTAGAATTACTACTTCCCGACACTTATCACCAAATATAAATCATGACGCATACGTTATGACTATGGATGGAAGTAGGCTAAACTAGACTTTAGATTAAATAGGCACGACCTATTTTAAATTTTTAAGGTTCAAACCTGATCTATTATATGTCATTGACCGATTTTTAAGGTATAATACGACCTTTCGAAAAGTCTATATTGACCTGAAATTCTATTTCATATTAAGGATTTCGAGTATATACATATATATTTAATTAAATACTTCAAAAAAAATATTTAATTAAATATTTAGTTAGTTTTTTTTATATATAAATATGTTGTAGATTTAAACTTAAATTTAATCAAAAGCGAGTTGTTACAAGTAAAGTTGTCCAAACAAAAAGCGGTTAATCGTCGGTTAACGTTAGAGTTGCATTCATCTAATAGTATATATAACAACGAATATGGCGGCCTATTAGGCTTTCTAAAAAGTTCAATCCATACGTAAATAAACTATTTTTTAAGGGTAATAATCATTTTGGTCTCTTATTGTGCAACAAGTAGTCACGATGATTCAATGTATTAAAATTTTAAAAATAGTTATTGATTGTGCATTATGTTAATCAAAATACTTTATTGCGTTAAAATGTTTCATTAATATTGTCATATTAGTTCTTAAATATACTTATTTATTTATTGTCATATCAATCTCTATAAATACTCCATTCATATCCCTGTGTTAAAAGGTTAATATCAACATTGATAGATTATTGCGATTACTCTTACATATTCAAGAAACAAAAATGACCAGTACTGCGTTTTCAAGAGAAGTAAATAGGCCTTTCAATAAGCTTGAATTTGTCCTTGTAATTAATCAAGCCGAACTAGACCTTAAATAGGTTAGGTCATGTGCTTTTGTGGAATGGTTTGAACTTAAAAATATCTTTTAAGAGTAAAAAAACCATACAAATATCTCATGTAAAAACAAACTTAAAAAATATTAAAAAATAGAAAAGTTAAAGGATACATGATAGATGTTTCTTTCTCATCCTCCTAGCACCCACATTATACGTCACCTTTGTTTTTTTGATTGAGATTCAAATCCATAATTCACACTCAAAATCAAAACCAAACATAAAACGCTATAACTTCTCTTTCCTTTCTTCTCAAAACAAAACTCTCTTCTAAACGACGTCGTTTCATCTCCAAAACCATGTCGTACGACTACCTCTTCAAGTACATCATCATCGGCGACACAGGTACGCTGCTAATTCAATCACAACCCTTTTCAATTCGCTCAAAAGGGTCACCGATTCTGATTTCAAAATTGGGTTTTGCTTATCTATGGTGCAGGTGTAGGGAAATCTTGTTTGCTCCTTCAGTTCACTGATAAGAGGTTTCAACCTGTTCATGATCTTACTATTGGTGTTGAGTTTGGTGCTCGTATGCTTACTATTGATTCTAGGCCGATTAAGCTTCAGATATGGGATACTGTTAGTCTCTCTCTCTCTAGAATTTTATTACTGTATTTTTTAATTTGAATTATTGTTTTTTGTGTTTGGTATTTGAAATTAGGTGATTGATTGGTTACTAAATTGAACTATTTGTAATTAGTGGATTTGAATGTTCAACTACGTTGCTTTATTTATTGAGTTTAATTTTCATACACTATCGCTATTTTATGAGTGTTGGCCGGTAAAAAAACCAGTACGAACATAAGTTAAACGTAGCCGAGATGAAGATGTTGCATTGAGTGTGTGGTAAGACTTGACGAGATAGAATTAGAAATGACATTAGAGAGAGTTCGGGTAACACCTATAATAGAAAAGATGGTAGAAACTAGACTTAGGTGGTTTGGGCATGCAGAGAGAAAACATGTGGATTATGACATTATGTAGCAATGGATTATGTAGTAAGAAGAGTATATCAGATGGAGGGGAGTCAAACCACTAGAGGTAGGGAAAGACCTGAAAAAACTACAAGAGAAACTTTTAAGAAGGACATAGAGATTAATGAGTTGGAGAAAGACATGGTTTTTGACAGAATACTAAGACGTTGTTTGATTCATGTAGCCGGTCTCACTTAGTGGGATAAGACTTGGTTGTTGTTGTTATTGTTGTATCGGTGTTCACGAGAGTAAAACAAGCGTAGTGGAGTAGAAGATGTTGCGTTGGATGTGTGGTAAGACTAGATGAGATAAGATTTGAAATGACAACAATAGAGATCAGAGGGAGTTGGGGTAACACATAAAGTAGAAAAAATGGTGGAAAACAGGCTCGGGTGGTTTGGACATGTACGAAGAAGACATGTAGATTATGTAATATCAAGAGAGATCAGATGGAGGATAGCTAGACCAATAGAGGTAGAGGAAGAACTAAAAAAACTGTTAAGAAAGATATATAGATTAATGAGTTAAATCGAAATATGGTTTAATGATATAACATTATGGCGTAATCTATGTAGTCGACCCTACTTAGTGGGATACGTTGTATTGGTGTTTAGTGTTTACACTGCTGGCACATCAGAACCAGTGTATTACTTTTGAAGTGATTATGATAAAAACCAAATGTTTATAATGATTATTGATTGACTGTGTAAAAACTGTTTACTCTGGCAGTATATATGTATTAAATCCTTATTTATTTAGTTTTTTGGTATAAAGGGGACATGCATAGTTTATATTGACATTCAATGATAATCTAGTTTTTTGCACTAATTTTTAAAATATGGTTACAAAGTGAACTCGTGTCCCATTGGATGTTGGTGCAAAACTAATTTAACCGGCAGGGAATCCCAATCCAATTATACTCCTTTTCTTTTTATTGTTTGGTTGTATAATAGAAAATAAGGGTGCAGGGACATGGCTGTGTGAGCAAGGGTCTGTCTCTCTTTCTATATAAATATACGTATTATGTGTGTGTGAAGAAGATTCACCATGTTAGTTTTTCTTATGTTGAATCTCAATTATTCATCTTCTATATTCAATGAAAGAAAATCTGTGTTTAAAAATAGAAAATAGGGGGTCTGAATGACGGGATAAGAAATATGACCCTTAATGTTTTTTCAACATCAGAGGATCCACTCCTGTGTATAAATGTAGATAGAGATATTGGAACAAGGTGCCAATTTTGTAACCAAGTAATAAAAATGAGTCTTCATATATATCAAAAGTAGATCAGATGAAGGATACTCCAATAAGCAAGATATAGAGGCTGATAATCTATCTATAGGCCTAACATACGAAAGGATTTTACGTTGTCTACTGTTTTATGTAGCCTATTATACGTAGTAGAAAAGTACTTGGTTGTTATTGTTGTTGTTTTTATTGCAAATGATGCTTTGGATTAGAAAGAAACAGAAATTAAGGTGCTGCTTAATTCAGCTGCTACAGAAGAGACAACTGTTTATATTTGTTCTACTTGTGAAATGAATGAAAAATGTCTTCAATGAATATGTGCGTTTACTTAACTTGTCATTCGCGGAGATATTTTAACCCATCTCCTTCATGTTGTGAGTGAGTAGAAAACATTTACTCTTGAAATCTAAAGGGGTTTAGGATGACAAATCTCTGCTTGAATTTTTTCAAGCAGATAACACATAGAACCTATTGTTTATTCCATAGGTTACTTGAGACATCTTTATTTGTGGCACCCGTTTAATTTTCTTTCTATTCATGCAAAATTTCAATAAGATTGTCACCAAATTTTTTAGTCATTCCTATCAAAAACAGTAATTGAAATTATATTTGACATTCATTTAGTATGATATTGATCTAGATAGAGGTGTATTTGTAGAATATGAATAAGAGCTGACTATGGAATTAGTTAGTCATATATTTGTCCCAGTATCCTCATTTGTTGTTTTCAATAAGATCCAAATACTGATGTGGAGTACGTTGTTTAATTGTAGGCTGGGCAAGAATCTTTTAGATCAATCACTAGATCTTACTACAGAGGTGCAGCAGGGGCGCTTCTAGTTTATGACATTACAAGGTGGGTGGTGCTTTTGTCGCTTTGACACACACACAGTCATGGTCTGCATCTTGAGAATAATACCTAACTTTATATCTGCGCTCTTCTACATGCATCTTGCATGATATTTGCCACTTTGATGATTGCTAAATGTTTGAATATGTTGATATTCACAAAAGTGAGAGATTGCATTTTGGAGTATAAACGCAAGAATAACTATTGATTGAAATTTTTTTGTGCGCGTTGTTAAATACTCAGCTATTGTTTTTCCAACCCATAGTTTCAAACTTTATCGTTTAAAGATAAACCCTCCCTTCACTCTAGAGGAGTCAAATCCCATGCAACAGAAATGAAATGCTGTATATTTGTGCAGTTAGGCGTCTACAAACCTTTGGCGACCGACTGTAGCTATACCATTGCCTTTTCGTTTATTATTGCTGATATCCCTATTCGAAAGTTTCAATTCTTCTGAACTTGGAGAATAGAACATTTGTCGCCTAGTTTATTGTCAAACTTAAAAGTTCAATCCATCTTAAATGGTTTTCAAATCCTTTATCTGAGGAGCCGAAGTACTACTGATTGCTAGCAGCATGTTTTCATGATTTTTTTTTTTGTTTCTCAAGTTTATGAATGAATGTGGTGTTGAGAGCCGCACATTGGATGAGATGTAACTTGAAATGTGTTTACAAGTAAAAGGCATCCCGCTATCGAGTCACTCATGTCACACTTTAGATGTCCAGTCCTAGGCGTGAGAGGTGTGTGTGTTAATAGTCCTACATTGGATGGGATACAACCTGAAAAAATGTGCTTATATGTGGGAGGCATTCCTCACCTTATATGTTGATTTTCTATGGTTGAGTTATGCCCAACCCAAAGTTTAAGAGTATGTATCCCTTCTTCCTTTGCTGTGGCCCCCTGAACAATATACACTTTTGTTCCATATAAACAAATCGATTTATGTTCAATTCCGCCCCCTTCTATTTTCTGTATTTCTGTGTGTGGTGGTGTGGTTAAGTATGAGGTTCACTTATTTTTCATATCATGCTTTCAATTGAAAATCAGAAAATTCTTTTGTTGATCAGGAGAGAGACATTTAATCATTTAGCAAGTTGGTTGGAAGATGCCCGGCAGCATGCCAATCCCAACATGACAATCACGCTCATAGGGAACAAGTGTGATCTGTCTCACCGAAGGGCAGTGAGCAAAGAGGAGGGAGAGCAATTTGCAAAGGAAAATGGACTTTTATTCATGGAGGCTTCTGCCAAGACAGCACAAAATGTGGAAGAGGTGATTCATCTTAATCAATACCAAGAAAGATGGTAGCCTCAAGCATATTATGATTTTGGTTACCATAAAAAATAACCTATTGCTTATTCTGTAGGCTTTCATAAAGACTGCTGCAAAGATTCTTCAGAATATCCAAGATGGTGTCTTTGATGTGTCCAATGAGGTAACTATCTACAGTCAGTTCAATGTAAACAGATGCGCAAAATTAGTTGTGATGATCGCATTGGTCCCCTGCCACACCTATGTGGCACTAGGTTTATAAGTCAAATTATATAAATCAGAATCTATGTGATGGATCTTTTGTCTAAGATGAAGAAACATTAATTTTCATATAAAATAATTTAGAGACAAGTGTTTTAGAGATTTTATGTGAAGTAGAAGTTAATCTGCATTAGCTTAAATTAATAAAAATTAATTTTGTAATGTTCTCTTTCATTTACTACGCTAATAAAAATCAGATTGCTTCTTAGAAGCTACTAAAAATAACTTCTAATTTTTGATTGTTTTAAAAAGCTTAAACAAACACAATCAAAATTCTTAATTTTTTTTTAAGTTAAATGACAATTTTTATCAAATAATCTGTAACAAACGGGGATTATTTCTTTCAGTAGCATTTGTGTCCCGAGAATGAATGGTTACATCCTTTTTTATTGGTGATCTACTCATAAGAACTTCGGTGTTTTCAAATGTTTTGGTAATTATCATGAGGTTTTCCTTGTGTTATTGATTATTAGTTTCTCCAAATTAGCCGAATGAAGTAGAAGCATGGATATTTCTTCTTCTTTTTGTACTTCAAATAAATAAAAATTAAAAGGAAATATTCCTGGGATTTGGATCCCTCACTTTCACGCAATTATGCAGTCACCTATCTTGGCCCACGGATCAAGATCAGATGACTCACATTTTATTGACTCTGTATATGAGCCTGATCTACCAAAGTCGGAATGTGAGACGTCTGATCTTGGTCCTACAGTCCAGATTGCATGGCTGCATCTAATGTTTGATTCCTTGTATTTAGAGTATCTGGTCCATTTTCCTGTTACCTAATGTTTCCTTTTGGCTAAAATTTTCAATGAATCTATTATTGCAGACATGTGGTATAAAAGTTGGCTATGGACGTCCACAAGGCCAAGCAGGAGGCAGAGATGGAACTGTTGCTGCAGGAGGTGCATGTTGTAGCTGATTGGAAGGAAAGTTGAATTGTGAATCTAATCCTTTTGTGCAATCTATCTCTGGAAAACTGAGTGTATACTCTTTTAGACCTGACATGGAACTATTTGATAGCGCTACAATTTCATGTATAGCTTTGATCTCAAAGGCCTTCTTGTGACAAATTTGACTGCATAGTTGTTAAGTTTTAGTAAATGTTTAAAATTGTTGGTTATGTTAAGTACCGTTATGAATTTGCTTGTTTCGCGTCATTGTTCCTTGCAATAACGTAGAGTAATTATTTGATATGATAGACACTCAATTTAATATCAAACAAGTAAAAAGTTGTTTAACTATGGTTAGAATTTATTGATGATAATGATTTTTTTTTAATTTTTTTTTTTTTTATGAATGATAATGATGAAAAGTGAACTGAGGAACATGACAATGCCAAGGTCATAACTTATTTCTTTAGTTCGATAATTTAAACGGTTCAATTGCGATTTCGTTCCAATTCAAGTTTAACGGTTTAAAGCAGTTGAATCACGACATGAAGTTCTCCTTGGTTTGATGTCCAGTTTATTATTCCCAAAGCTGATGAAAACTATATCTGAAATTCTAGAACATTGTATGCGAGGACATGATAAGTTTGATCCCTTATATTATTATTAGGGTAGTGTTAACTTGTGCCCTAAAGACACATGTTAAAGAAGTCAAAAAAAGAAATATTCTCTAAAATTTTGTGCATTCAATTCATTAAAAAGTTAAATATTAAAAGTAATACACACATTCCAATAAACTATTTATTTATTTGATTCATTAACTTATGTCTTGATTCCCTTATTATTATTAACTATGGAGCAGATTAGAAGAGCATAAAACCAGGTTTTAAGTTCAATTTTTTAGATTAAACGAAAATCAAAATCTTATGTAAAATTTAAACCGTGTGATTTTGATCGGATAACTTAAATGCATCATGTGTTGGTGTGATCATCAAAGAACATGGTGGGTTAGTTTTAGCTGTAGCAAAACAACAGTGGCTTTGGATTAGTTAAAACTCTTCTATGATGCAAATTCTGATTCAGTTATGATAAATTTTAGCAGGTGACTGACTGCATTGCTTCTACCTTGATTTTGATTTCATGCCTTTTTCAATATAATGAAAGAAATATCAATTATTTGCTCAACAATGAAAAATGAATCATGGCTGTCCAAAGAATTGGATACGTAAGTTATATTGCTTATATAAAAAAGAAAAAGAAAGATACATAAATCATAACCCACTTGGGTTGGTTTGAAATCTTGGTGTGTGTTTCTATCAAGATTTCATGTTCGATTCTCCTTGTTGTCAAGTGATGAGAGATGGGGAGGAGGAGAAACCATCCTAATTTTTTTTTTTTGTGGTGGCAGAAGTTTGAACCCTGAAATTTGTATATTATATGCATTGTTCCTACCAGCTAAGCTCACGAGGACAACCATCCAATTTTCTAAGTTGAGAGCATAGTCCTGATACAAATTTAATATGATAATTATTATCGACAAATTATTTGTTAATATGTATTAAACAAGAAAGTTTTGCTTATCTTGTAGAAAAAAAAGAAGAAAATTTTGCTTATAAATAAGTCGGGAATGAGTAATTATTCTTCACCTTACTTTTAAGTGGAAAACATGAAGACTTTTACCTTTTTGAACACGATGGAAATAACCAAAAACAACATTATCTCAAATACCACATACCTTGGTCGTGCATAACCCAATGACACCATGTTACGTGAAGTTGGGTGTATTTTGCACACTCAACCTCAACCGTCATTCAGTGCTTCTTTGATTTATGGACAAGAAGCCAAAGAAAGAGATAAATGTGATAACATTTTGTTGGGTGATCTTCATCATGTTGAAAAAAATTATTGACACTATCTTGAATACTAAACTACTACATATGCTATGGTGGACCTCAATTTGTATTATGTGGCTTCTTTAATCTCCAAATGTAGACTCTACACTATTGAAGCCACTTAATTTGATGAATATGAGCTAATACTATTTTAGTATTAGTACAATCTTAATTTATCTCCTTCACATAAGAGCTATGAGACTTGAAATCGTGAGCATTTTTAGAGGAGAATGTTTTATCATATGAGAATGTTGGGTGTTTCTCAAAGGGTTACTTTAGGTATTTCCTTAAAAGAAGAGTTTTTTTAATTAGAAAAGAAAAATAGAGTTAAAACAATAGCAAAAAATTTAATTGGCAACAAAAACTAATTAAGTGAAATGGTATCTAATAAAATTTAAATTAACTAGCCATACATTTTGTAGCGAAAATGCGAAATAGCTGTAGTAAATTCCATATTTTTTTTCTTCAAACATGTCTTATAGAGGACCCATTTTTATACCTCCACCACTTGGTTAGTTATGTACAAAAATATGGTTGAGACTGAGTAGAGGACTCATTCAATTCATATTGAAAACTATGGTTAATGCATTTAGTTCAATTAATTAACTACTCTTTTGGTCGTGAATCAAATTAACTATCACATTTTTACGCATGATTAACTAGGTGTTCTGATGTATAAAAAATGGGTTTTCATGCATTAATGTTTTTTTTTGTCAAGTAGCCTAGTGGCTAGAGCTCACACAATTTAATTGTGGAGAAGTGGAGTGTCTGGGGTTCAAAACCCAGCCTCTGCATATAAAATGTAATATCCATACCAATTGAGTTAAGCTTACGGAGATTGCATTAATGATTAATGATTTTTCTAGTGGAACTTGTTTAACACAACTAGGTCCAATAAAAAGTAAAAACCAAATTTCAAACATATCATATGATTTTTTCACTGGAGCTTGTTTAACAAAACGAAGTCTAATAAAATATAAATAAAAGTAAAGTCCAAATTTCAAACATATCGTACAAAAGAAACAGAAACTTTGTATAAACTACAAACAAGTTTTATAAGACAAGATCAAAGATTGAAAAATGAAGAAGAAAATGAGATTCAAAATAAGAAACCAAGGAATAAAATCAATACTAGGTTATGCATAGAGAAAAATAAACTTTGTGGTTTTTGTATCACATGGTTTTGTGGTCATATTTATACTGAAAATTAGGTTAAAATCTTTGTGATATGAGAAAATGCTTGAGCTTGCACGTGCCTCAACATGGAAAAAAGAAAAAGTTGATGAGAAAGATGAAATTGGATGAAGCTTAAGATGGACATAAAATAACCTTATGAGAGGCATGTGCTAAATGATGTGAGCCTTTATATTCTTAGAAAAAAAATGATGTGAGCCTTAGATGTGTGTTTATCTATGGTTGAGAATGCAAGTCAGTGGAGGCATTTAGATTGGGGAATGGGATTTTTTTTTTTACCCAATCAAATAATGCCAAAATAGATATTTATAAAAATATTTTATGAACAAATTTAAAAAGTTGGCATCATAGAATGTTTCGATCGAATGAACGTGTAAACATGTTTTACGCTCTTGGTGTATACAAATCAGATTCAAATCTAAAATAAATCCACTTTTAAAACTAAACACCAAAATATTTAATTTTTTTCACCTTGACATAAAGCGCGTTT
>Ga0315915_1009827_pt1 | contig 10747 bp, 6 predicted proteins | sample MpolbnodulesMG_FD_207738 | JGI IMG/M metagenome (GOLD analysis project Ga0315915, IMG submission 207738) | Medicago polymorpha root nodule microbial communities from Los Angeles, California, United States - branched nodules | ecosystem: Host-associated > Plants > Roots > Nodule | place: USA... | reverse complement strand
CATAGTATTGAATGTATAATCAATATGATATTTATATTCTTCAAAACCCGTGCGATACCCGTGCATCGCACGGGTTAGAGTCTAGTTAATATAATAATTCAACTTTAGAAAATACTAACAATTAACCCTAGGGGGCACTTGTTAAGTAGCTAAATACAGTAGAACTAGCTTGAAACTTGTGTACCAGACTTCTTTAAAGTGCAATTTTTTTGTTTCCTTAACAAATACCACAAATGCACTGGTTAACATGACCCACACAAATAACAAATAATAAATACTTTTTTTTGTATAAACAATAATTAATAACAACAACAACAACAAGAGATCAACTCTAAGATGCACAAGTGAGACAAGTGTTGCATAATACATATTGATCTATGAACATGTGGATGGTGTATAAATTTTAAAAATATTTTTATCTTACTTTTTGAGTAAAAAAATCAAAATATATTAGCTATCTAAATTTTTTACTGTGATTCTCACGGAAATTTAAATAGGAGTTTTTTTTTTAAGGGATTACACAAGAGTTTAATTTTATATATTGAGTTTAACGAGAACTTAAACTCATTATATTTTTAAAACTAAGGAACAAAAATTATGCTGAAATGTAGTTTATTCTTATGTCTATGAAAAATTATCGGCGGTAAAATGATTAATTAGGGTAATTATTCTGCTACTGTTATTGACTGTGAGTGAAATGAAACTCGTTAAGACTTGATTAGATCCAAGAGTAATGAAGTTGGCAAGTGAATAGTGAATTACTAGATATTGAAGAATCGTAAAGTGTGACGAATTTGCAATCAAACATAAAAATGTTGAACGAAGTATCTACAATTGTGAAGGGCAGGTCTTGCAGTATAACTTGGTGCTGGTTGGGCAAATATTCCTAGTTTTATAATCAAGTGCGTTATTCGAGCAGGTTATTTTTACATTATTTTACACTACTTTAATGCATTTGTATATTAAGCTTATACTAGCGAAAAACAGTGTCCGTCTTTCATCTCTTTTTATTGCACAAACATTTAAAAATTATGAATGATGTTTTTTTTTGTGAAATTTTGATTTTTATTAAAACTAAAAATATAAATGTTTGTTGCTTTTAAGTTATAACATATCAAACTAACCATGATCATCTATTTCAATGACATCAACAATATAACAAAAAGATATAATCTAAATTCTTTTTTTAATGACATCAACAACAATCTTTATTATAGAAAAAGTTGTTTAAGAGTATAATTGGGATAATTAAAAAGTAAGTATAAATATATTCATCTAGTTTGTTACATTTTTTAAATGATAAAGGACAAAACCAGACATATATTCATATCGTGTTTGTTACATTTTGTTTACTATTTAAACTTATTCTTATTTATTTGTTACATGTGTTATTTATATTGAAAATTGATAACATTTTTGAAGAAAAAAAAAATCAGCCCAAAAAAACTAAAAAGAGTTATTTTCTTTATATATAGTATAAATTCAGTTATATTGTGCGGACGTTTATTTAAAATAATTTCAATTTGTCAAGTTTAAAGTTATACTTTGAAAGAGATTTACTCTGTTTTTATTTAAAAAAGAAAGATTTGAGTATTCACAAGTAATGTCATGTCTTGAAAATAAAATAAAATAAAAAATGGGAAGAAGTTTTTCTACTGTAAAGCATATGAACCGTTCAATCAGAATTGTATCTTTAAGATCATTTTAACTGTTTTCAATTTTAATCGTTTGATTTTAAATGAACGGCTTAGATTGAAAACTGTGTGATTCGCTACAACGCCAAATCCATATCCTTATCCTTAAAAATGGGGATGCTATAACTACAAGCAACTTTTTTTAATATGGAATCGACATCAAAAGACAGAAAAAAACATCTGACTTTGCTATGAAAAATGAAGAGAAGTTGAAGTAAAATATATATACAAACCCTCTTATAATTATTTTTTCTATAACCAATCAAGCCCTTTAGAAAATGGCAACGCAATACATGCAGCACCACAAAAAAAATATATGGATGAAATAAGTAAGCAACGAATAATTTTCTTTTTTATATATAGATTTTGGATGAAGAGATGGTTTATGCAAGACATTTTAAAAGACATTTTTTTTTTACAAAAACAAAACGATATTCATTCATTCATTTAAATAGAGAGTATATAGATACAATAACATTTTCAACATCACTAAAAACGTAAAAGGTGAATTTGCAAACAACCTCACATCACCCAATTTAATAGCATACAACGGTAAAAAACTTACAATTAATATGATAAATTTTAAGTCATCGAAATAACTATGCTTTCGGATCTGCAACTTCGACGCCCAAATTATTGATTGAAGTTGATCTTTCAATAGGAACCAAACGAGCACCGCAACAAGACACGATCAAATGTTGTCGCACAAGACGACGAAAAACACAACGTTGTACTAAGACAACAAAAAACACAAAATAAAAAACTCGATACCTGTGAAAATCACTTATTTAAATTGAATGAAAGGGAAAAAGATACAGATGGATGATTCTAGATCAAGAAAAGATCTAAAACCACTCCTCCTCGATAAATAAAGGAGACAAAAATCTTTAAAAAAATGTAGAGTTTCTCTCACTAAAAAAATTAGAGTCGACTAAAATACATTTTAAAATACTTTAAAACTCAAAATAAATTTAAATGTTTTTTATCAATATGCTATGTCAAACATCCGAAGTTAGCAACCAACAAATACGTCAATTTCAATGAATACAAACAGATGCACGGGATAGGACCTGCCACACGTGTACTTAATCATTATATAAACGACTTCATATTTTATTATGTTTCTTTCTATCTGTTAAATGATTGTACTCCTTCTACTGTTAGTCTATTAATCTAGTTCAACTATTAAAAAAAACTTTTAAAAAACTATTAAAAAAAATGAAATTTTTGACTCGAATATAATCAAACGTGAACTAATTAATTCATATTCAATATATTTAATGAAATTATTATATAATTAAAGTAATTGTTTAATATTTTAATGGGTTAAGGAGATTATAGTATTTTATAATTGAGAGTAGATTACTAAATATATTTTATTGTTACAGAAATAAAAAAATGCATTTAACTGTATTTATAAGAAGTGTAAAAATATATATTTATGAAGGTAATAAAAAATGAACCAATTTTATTTGTTTGAACGTTTAAAGCGGGAACATGACATGTGTTCACTTCTTTATCCGATTATGAAGGTAATCAAATGGACAAGACCTATGTCATAGCTCTCCGGTACCGGTATTCGAGTCTTAACAAAATTACGGTGTTGTCATTAATATTCTAAACAAACACTTAGAACCAAAAACACTTAGATTTGATAGGGGCATATGATTAATGATTTGATCAAAATGAATCTGTAATAGTGAAAAGTGAGATCAAGCAAAATGGGACTGGTTCAGAAAGTTTGATGGATTTTGTTTGATCAAAACTGAATGGGATGGTTCATGCATGAATGATCACATCAAAACACATAAATACAAACAATCGTGCGGATTTTAAAGCAAAAAGATAACAAAAGTTGAATATATAGTACATCTATTGAAGGAAAATGAAGAGCTGAAAATTTTGAAATTTATAGAAAGGCACTAATCGATAGAATCAGCCAAAAATAGAGCCGTGATCAAAATGGAATGCATTGGCTTTATTTAGATAAAATTATCGTACATTAGACTGCCTACCAACTAAGAGTGGGGAACATTTAAGGCATATCGACGAGTACTTACGATCTAGTCTACGTCAGAGCTACACTAAAAACTAAATAATTCATCCGACTAAGTAATAAAAAGAAACTATTAAACCATTGAGTAAAAAAATGTTTATTCTGTCGATCTAATTATGTAAATAGAAATGTTATTTATTTATTATGCCTTCAAATAGGTCCTAAATTAAAACTTATAACAAATAAGGAGTCAGACCTAGATCTTGCATGATTATACCTAATCATTATAAAGTCTAGTTTGACACGGTTTATATTAAGTACTCCCTCTATTTTGGGTTAACGGATCATTTGTTCATTTTACATTTATTAAGAAAAATGGATAAACGAAGGAGAGAGAAAAATAGTTTTAAGTGTTTTTGTTATGTATTGGTGCATTCTCCACTATCATAAATACAAAGTGGGAATATAATGAATTGGAGTGATGAAAGTAATATTAATTAGAGTTATAATTAAAAAAGTAATTAATATTGTATTGAAAAGTGAAATGAGTCAGTTATTTTAGAACAATATCTTTTACAAAAGACTCAGTTATTATGGGACGGAATAACTTTTTTCACTTACAATATAAAAAAAAAACATTTGTCACTTTATAAATCATTAGATAGATTAGATATATCATGTTTTTCCTCCCCAAATCTTCTACATAGTATTTAATAATCGGTAAATAAATTTATATGATCTTAAATAACTTTTTTTTTCCTTCAAATTATTATATATATATAGGATTTTGCTAGAAGCCATCCATGAAGGTGTCTTTTAGTAATCCACACCTCAAGGTGTGATTTTCACTTTTTAGTTATAACTTTACTAAAAGACACTTTCATAAAAATTAGTTGATGTCTTTTAACAAATGCTCATAGAATAACTTGCTAAAAGACACCTTTATAAAATGTGTCTTCTAACATAACTCATAACCTTCATAGGTGTCTTCTAGCAAAAACTCATATATATATCATGTCACCTTAAAATTAATTTTTCATTGGTGTTTTATATTATGAGTGAATTAGAACAAGTTATGGTTCCACATATGATACGTGGATCACATAAAGAGATTCACATAACTGAATTATTGATAGGAAATATAGAAGCACGTTAGAATGGTAGCAAGATATCAATAATTGGTTTGGTAGGGGAGAGAGGGGCCCAAACAAAGGTTGAAGATGAGAGGAATGAATGTCTACCCACACACACACGAATGAAATTTATGCCCTTTCCTTTTAATCTGTTATTTATTTATTTGTTTGTGATTTATACCAAAGTTTGTGATGTACACTGTAACATTGAGGGATACAGTTTGCACGAGAGCCTCTATTTTGTTCTCTTGCGCTTTTTCTCTTGCCAGAAATTGTGTACTTTTTCATTCTTTACATCATCAATTACACCATTTTTTAAAATCAAATTAACAAGTGTCTTATAAAGATTGTTTAAGAAAGGCATAACAAAAAATTGTCTTAGAAGCACTGGTTCACATAGTCAGGTAATTTTTTATGCAAAAATTGTTTCTTTTATTTGAGATTGACAAACAGGCGATTAGGAAAATTTCACTCAATTGATGGTCGGTTAAACGATCTCTTATTTGTTATGCTTTAAATGTGGTTGAAGGGTCACAAGACTAAGAACCAAATGCCCTTATGGAGGCATTTTAGAGCAAAGAAAGAACGAAATGGTTGAAGGCGGTGAATGAGAAAATGCATTCATTGGATAAGAACCAAACATAGAAGCTCGTGAGACTACTTAAGAATCGGATGGTACTAGAAATTTAAGAAACAAGGCTCAAATCAAGACTCCGACAAAGGGTTGTACTCGGGTTAAGGGAATTTATTATAACGAGATTTTCTCACCTATGGTGAAACATTGTTCCATAAGGATACTTATAGCGATTGTGAATTGATATAATCCGAATTGGAACTAATGGACGTGAAGATCATGTTCTTACATGGAGAGGAGTACATTGCCATTATTGAATGGGTCAAGGAAGCCATATTGTTGAAATTTATTATTGGGGAGGTAGGAATTACTCAAGTATGTGTGAAGATATTATGATAGCCAAAATGTCATTCATTTGACAAACCATCAAGTGTATAATGAGGAAAAATCACATTGACATTATCTTACACATTATTAGAGACATTATTAATTTAAGGAGATTGTGGTTGAGAAAGATGCTTCGTAAGACAATCTGGAATGTGCATCCACCAAGTCATTACCTAGATCAAGGTTCAATCATTGCTTGGACTTGATCAATTTTGTCGAAGAATAATTTAAGGACGAAGGGAGTAACAAGGTGATCTATGGTTTTTTTGAAGAAGAACAAGGTGATTGATGGTTAAATGAGCATCATCACCGATTTGAAGTCGAGGTAGAGAATTATTGTGAAAGTGACTTAAAACAATTGTTTTTTAAGTTGTTGGCAGCAGGGACTCAAGTTAGGGTTTTGCATTATTCAAAATCATGCTAAAAAACCTATTTCATGGGAATTCCTCCATATTGGGGACTCGAACCATGGTAATAGATTGGTTCAAGTTAACACGATACAATTGCCTATAAATAACCATTTTTGATAGCATTACACAGAACTCACAAAATAGAATCTTAAAGAGATGGAACACAAAAAGCTATTGTTTTGAGAGTTTATACATCTTGGGTGAGGTTCTATGGTTAGGAAATACTTTCTAAACACCTTGGAAAGAGAGAATTCATTTAAGGAAGGATTCAAGCTTTCTCTCATCATCTTCGTAGAGATCTTCTTGCGAGTCGAGAATGACTTGAAAAACTGATGGAAATTATGGTCTAATATGGTTGAAACTAATTTCTTATAACATATTTGAATTTAGCCTATTTGAGTTAACATTTGGTGTTGACTTAGGATCTTGAAGTATACTTATCCTCAAGATATCAGGTTCGATTCTCCTTCGTTCATTGCTAATTTGGTTGGACAAATTTAGCTTTATCAATAAACATAGGATAATGTTAGCCGGTGCCTCCGGAGCACTGGTTAAGAAAGCAAATGTAGTAAGTATTACATTGGAACTTGTACTGCCAACTTCTCAAAAACATATAAAGTGTTATTTTCATTTTAAAATTTTATTTTTTAGGTTCCTTAACCAGTGCTCCGGGGGCACCGCTTAACATGACCGATAAACATATTTGAATCTCTTTATAACTACTCATTCAAAATGGATGATGTTCTCTTTCTCTCCAAACATATGTCAACTTGGTAATTTAAATTCATCCTTTTGTTGGGTAATATTATACTATTCTGTTTTCTTTTTTAACCTTTTTTGCATGGACATGATTGAGACTTTTCTTGCAGTACTTGTTGGTGATTCACCCATTCCGAAAAACCACTAGACTGAACAGTCTAAAAAGTCAAGAGCACAGTTGAATCAATGGTTGTCTAATGTCTAGGAATTACAGTCTCACAAAGTTTGAAAACTTGCACTTGGAATTTTAAAATGAACCGAATTTTCCCATCTCTCTCAAACACATACATAGGATCCACATGGTAACCGAAGGAAACTACTGTCGGTTTGACCAAATCTTGTTGAAAGACATGTGAAGAACTGGGAGCTAAGCTATGACTATACATTTTCTTTTAGGTGTAATTGGAATGCTATGCATGTGCCCCTCTAGATTCAGGATAAATTATGTACTCCTTTTCTATACCTTTTTTTATGATAAAAATAATAATTTATTACAAATAAAAAAAAGAAACGTTAACTAATGTTCAGAACATCGATTAAAAAAACAAATATAGTAGCATTGCTCGTTCAAAATAAAAATACAAATATTTAATGAGGAGTTTTGGTGATTGACAATGTCTCCATAGCGGAGCTTCAACCGAGAGGAAGGAGAGTAAAATGAGGAGAAATAATATGCTTAGAATTTATCATATTAGTGTGTAGATAAATAAATCTAATAATTAAAAAATAACAATTAACATTACTTATGCACCATAAGCATAGGCGGTTCTAAGGCTGGGTGAGCCTGGGCAGTTGCCTTGGGCACCGGTTGATTTTTTTTGCAATTTCTTATGCAAATCTTTTTGAATTTCTTATATAAACTCTAATAAATTGGACAATTTCTTTAGATTTTTTGATTATTTGCTTGCAATTTCTTATGTAAACCCCCTATAAATGTGTTGCAAATTTTTCTTGTCAAGGCTTTATAATAATCCTAGATCCACCACCGACCATAAGCATGTCTCACTTGTACAATGTACATGTTAGAATAGTTCAAGGATTAGTGAACATGAACCTTCAGGTTTCAAGAACTGCAGATCTGAAACCTTAAAATTATATTCTTACAGCATATGAAAGAGCACAATGTACATATCATTTAAGAGTTTTGCTAAATAAGTGTTCATGGAAATTTCTTGCTTGATATGATATAATTATGTTTTTAAAGTTTCATGTAAAATTAAAGTAGGTGATTATACCTTTGGTCTTCAAAGTTGGACCTAGTTATATTTTGATCTCTCAGGTTTTTTTTTTGTGTTGAACAAGTATTTGGAGGGACTTCCCTATAAAAAAAAAGTATTTGGAAGGACAAAAATTGTGAAGAGAAATCTAGCAACACTCACTTTTGAACACTCTATCTAGCATTCATTTTTCCATTGAATCAAATCAGTGTATGTTCCACCATTTTGTTTTGATTCTATTTTTAATGTGCAGACCTAGAATGATTTAAACTAATAAGGGATTGAATATTAGAGAGAGTGTTCAAAAAAGAGTGATGCTAATACTCCTCAATTGTGAATGTATGTTTGGAACAGCATTATTATGGAATATTGAAATAGCATTATTATGAAATTGTGCAATAGTTTTCATAGATACCCCCAACACCTTGTACAAAAAGAACAGGAGCAGTAAATAGCTTGCCGTATCTACTTCATTGAGCAATCATCAATCAACATCCATACAACCAACCCTTCACCCCATTTCTCTCCCTTCTTTCTCTATATAACCAACCAATACTTTTCCTTCATAAATTCTTAAAGTTCTTATATATCTCTATAATTTGTTTTTATTAATACATCAATCAATATTTCTAATTCTAATTGATGAGTTGTGCACTCCCCTGAATTCCTTCCAAAAGCCAACTCCTTTTTCCCACTTTTTCTTCCAACAAACAATTTCTTTAATTCTTTTTTTTTTTTGGTTTTATTTATTTATTTTTTTCTTATTTAATTTTTTTTCATTCTCCAAGACAAAAAATAGGGGGGATGCTACTACCCTTATAGGGTGGCTCTTTTTGTCCACTCTCATATGCAAATGGCACCTCAAAGTGCTTATATATATAAGCACATGTGGTGATTACAACTCTATAAGCATCTTCTTCTTCTTCAAGTTTCTTTTAGTTTCAAGAGTTGAAGCAAGCATCAATGGCTATCTTCATTGCAATTCTTGGTTTTTTCTTTGTGTTCTGTTTTTGCTCTGCTCTTTTGAAGTGGAATGAGGTAAGATACAGAAGAAAAGGTTTGCCACAAGGAACAATGGGGTGGCCTGTTTTTGGAGAAACAACTGAGTTTCTTAAACAAGGTCCTAACTTCATGAAAAATCAAAGGTCAAGGTAAAAATCATAAACAACTTCACATGTTTTTTGTTTTTGTTTTTCCATCATCATCATTTGATTGGTTACTTTGGTGCATGTGTTCAATAAGTCTAATGTTCCTATGTTCATGTTTCTTGTTAGTTGAGTTGTTTTAATGAACTTGGTTTTTATAGACTATTCCATTGGTTTCATTTTGTTCATATTTTCTTGATATAAAAAAAAAAACTACTTTGATCAACTTCCCTTGCATGGCACTATGATTTATCACATTAATTAATAGCCCTTTTGAATGTATTACAAAAATCATGGGGTGTTTAACTAAATCACGACGGCACTGTGATTTTATTGAAGCTCTAAAGTAAAAAAAAAAAAAAACAGTTTTTTTCTTCAAAATTTCGATAATATGTGATTATGTCAAATTCACCATTAGTCTAAAATGACATTTACATCATGAAAGTGTGAATATGAGAAACTAATGTTAATTAGACAACATTTTTTTAATAAGATTTTCTCAAAATGAGTTAAACTAAGTGTGAGGTAAAAAATATTCATTCATGTACCTTTTGGTAATTTACCCTATTGGTTATGATTGTAACTTTTTTTTTGGTATCACTTTTATGTATGGCAGGTATGGGAATTTTTTCAAATCTCACATATTAGGATGTCCTACAATTGTATCAATGGATCCAGAACTAAATAGATACATATTGATGAATGAAGCAAAAGGGTTTGTTCCAGGATACCCTCAATCCATGTTAGATATCTTAGGAAAATGTAACATTGCAGCTGTTCATGGCTCCACTCACAAGTACATGAGAGGGACATTGCTTTCAATCATTAGTCCCACCTTAATCAGAAATCAGCTTTTACCTAAAATTGATGAGTTCATGAGAACTCATGTAAGTGATTGGGATAACAAAGTTATCAACATTCAAGACAAAACTAAAGAGGTTTGTAACACTCTTCATGTTAATATTTATAGTGAGTTTCGCAAAATTACGGTGTAAAATTGTAAATATTTGTCAAATACTACGTTTTCAAGCTTCAACAAAATCATAGTGTCACTATGTCACTGTGATTTTGTCAAAAATCACAATGCCATTGTGATTTTGTCAAATTCACCGTGATTTTAGACATTCAGTTTGTATTTTATGTACCATAATCATAACTCTTGTTAAAGTTCTTGATTAACTAACTAAATATTCACAAATGTTTCTTTGAACAGATGGCATTTCTATCATCTTTGAAGCAAATTGCTGGTATGGAATCAAGCTCAATTTCTCAGCCTTTCATGACAGAATTCTTTAAGCTTGTTTTAGGAACTCTCTCCCTCCCTATTAATCTTCCGGGCACAAACTATCGTCGTGGATTACAGGTATATATAGTTATAACGATAGCCCTTCGTCTTTTCTAATCAGTGTCTACGCGTGTGTTTAGATGAGCG
>Ga0315915_1009822_pt1 | contig 10750 bp, 8 predicted proteins | sample MpolbnodulesMG_FD_207738 | JGI IMG/M metagenome (GOLD analysis project Ga0315915, IMG submission 207738) | Medicago polymorpha root nodule microbial communities from Los Angeles, California, United States - branched nodules | ecosystem: Host-associated > Plants > Roots > Nodule | place: USA... | reverse complement strand
CATCATGTGAATGTCATCTAGAATATGCTTGGTAAAGAATGAAAACAGAGGAATACATATATAGGAAAATAAGCATATATACTATGGGGTACATTTTGTGGTGACAAAGATTTATTTTGAAGTTATTGATTTTGTAAGATTGGTTTTGATTAAAAATAAATAAAATATCAAGTGATTAATACTTTGATATCTTTGTATAATGATGAGTTGAGTAATAAATTTGAGTGAGTCTATAAAAATTAATTTTAATGGCGTGTTTGATCCACTAAAAAAATAAGGGATTTGGCATGACAACTTCAATCGTATTTGATTGTAAAACCATTCTCAGAATTGGACAAATTGGGGAAAGGGAATGTACGCAAATTGAAATTCTTGTCTCACTAAACCACAACATAAGAGCAGTCACATCTAAGCATTTTTAAAGTGGTTGAGTATTCCATTGATAGAAATTGTAGGAGAAACCCTTGGTTTTACTTTCAATCCAATATCAAACCAAAAGCTTCACCAAATTAGCTTGATTACACCGCTTCTATATAATTAACAAACAAGTTATTCATATGAAATAAAGGCGCTCCTTCACCTTTTTTCCATTGGAAACTAAACCTATAAATTGAGTAACATGCACTACTACAGAAATGACATTTAACATCAGTGAAAATTGACTTTTCACATCGGGTCCCAGCCGATGTCTCTAAAGGTGATGTTGAATGTCCAGAACTTTTCACATCGGGTACATACCCGATGTGATAGATGCTTTTCGTCATTTGGTTATTAAACACCTAATGTGAATTTTGTAAAAAATATATCCACGCTAGGGTTTTCACATCGGTTATTACCCATCCACTAATGACAGGAAAAGCACTTAAGGTTATGTGTTTATGATTGGAGATAGTGCAATATCTTGGTCATCTAAGAAGCAACCTATAGTTACTCTTTCCACCACCGAAGCTAAGTATGTTGCAGTAGCTTCATGCTCTTTCCAAGGAGTTTGACTAAGAAGAATTTTGAATCATTTGAGTGAAGATCAAAGAGAAGCAATTGTGATACATTGTGATAACAATTCATCAATAAAACTGTCTAAGAATCTAGTTATGCATAGAAGATGCAAGCACATAGATGTGCAGTTTCACTTTTTGAGGGATTTGACCAAAGATGGAGTTATGGAGCTAAAGCATTGCAATTCACAAGATCAATTGGCTAACATTATGACAAAGCCACTCAAGCTTGAAACCTCATGCAATTTGAGAACTAAGCTTGGTGTTATTGATGGATTAGTCTAACATACTCTTGTAAACTGATTTATGACGTTGCTCAGTTTAAGGGAGGGATTGTTAGGTGCTAGTGCTTATCCGTTAAGCTTCTTAAGTAAGAATTATGATTAGTTTTGCTTAATTACTTGTAAAGCAAGTTAGCTTAGATACTTGGATACATTTGATGTAATTTTTCAATTGAATGAGTAACAAATTACTCTTCTCCTCTAACTAAAATTCGTGACAATTTTATTTTAGTAAGCGAAGAAAAACCCACATTTGGAATTGAAATTATTTAAAACCAAATCATTAAAATAAAAGTGCCAAGAATTTAAAAGTAAACACAACAACTAATCTCCCAAGTTTCTTTACTGAGAATTGACACACAATCATAACAACAAAACACATTAATGAAGAAGTGTCTTGAAATGTTATGTAAGGGTCAGACCACAACAATATGGATCAAGTTAGGAACATCAACTCAGTATACAAGTGACCTAACACACAAAATTTCACAAGACACAAATTTTTCACATTTATTTTCAAATAAATATTTAATTCATGTATTATGTAACAAATTTTAATCAGCAATTAAATTAAGCTAGGAACATCGACTCAACGCAAGAATGACCAAACATGTTTATTATCTAAACACGGAACAGTGACAGCTAGATCAACGAGGATTGAATCATGCTTTACATACTACTCTATCCATGTAAAAAATAGAGAGAATCAAGAGAATAGCAAACGAGGATTCAACTTTTCGTTTTATTCTTGTTAAAAAAATTCTTTAACTTTTAGCCACTAAAAGTTTTTCGTCCGCAATTTTTGTCTATGCTTTTAAGTTAAGTCATACATACCCTCTGAATTTTTAATTGAATTTTTGCTGAATTGTTTAAAATATGATAAGAATCACCACAAAACAAAAGAATTTTTTAATCAAACAAAAATTAAATATGAATCTTTAAACGCAAAAAATATAAAAATTTATATTTAATTAATGTTTGGTTAAAAATTAATTAATTTTATTTAGATAGATTCTTATAATATCATAAATATTTTAGCAAAATTTTAAATGTCACACATGAGTTGATTGAAAAGTAAATAGCAAAAGTGTTGATGAAAAACTTTTGAGGATTAAAAGTCAAAAGCATTTTATTTTAAAGACTAAAACGAAAAATTAGATTATTCATTAGGATCAATAACATATTTAATTCATTAATTAAAAAATATGATTGATTAATGGGAGATTGTTTAGGTTCTGGAATGTTTCTATTTATAACAACCATGAGTTAACTTTTTTTTGGTTGGATTTTTAACCTCCATGACGCTGTTTATTTTCAAAGAATGATATATTCCAATTACAATGAATATAAAATGACTGGATTAAGCTAAACAATTTCCCACAACAAAACAAATAGCAAACGGTTGACGCAATGAAAATATTCCATTCTTGTACATATATTTGTATTTTTTTGTTTGTCGGGTTTGAATCTCGGACCTTGCATATTTTATGTATTGTCTCTATCAACTGAATTAAGCTCACGAGGGCGTACATATATTTATATATATAACTATAATAAGACGAAGAAAATCGTTGTAAAAAAAAAGACGAAGAAAATCATAGTATAGTACAGCTGCAAAATCAAACTCTTCAACGACCACACGTTTGATTTATTAGCTAAGAATGCATATAAATATGTTACATACATGAGAACTTCCTCAAACAATTTCCCACTATAATCTCAAGATAAACCACTACTGCGCCATCTTTATCAAAACAAAGCCTCTTCTAATCCTTTTCTTTTTACAATAGTCCATTTAGTTATATATTGATCTTTCTCATAGCCATCATGACTAAGGTAAAGAATTACAACCGTGATATTTGAACAACCATTTGAGATAACTTTTTTATTAATTTTATTTTTCTCTCTTTTATTGGTCAAAAATAATATAGAGAGAATAAGAATATAATGTGAATATGAGAGAGAAAGTTGTCAAAAAATTGTCATAAAGTAGTTGTACAAATATCATTTCTCAAATAATAATTTTGAGTTTTGAATTCAATGGTTCAAAATATCTAGCTACTTTTGCTACTCAGTATAGACAAATTTTATCGTGCACAAATGAGAGAAATCTGTATATCATCATTAAATTTAATTAGATATGATTTATTGATCAAATGGTAAAAAAGACACTTGTGCACGATGCAAATCCATTTTTTTATATATCATAATTAAATTCCATTTATATGTGTATTTTCATCAAGTAAATAATTAGCGTTACATATGTTTGTTTGTGAAATGTTTGCAGCAAAAGATAGTGATCAGGGTGCCTGTGAACAACCAAAAATTAAGGAACAAAGCCATGGCAATTGCAGTTGGAGTCTCAGGTAATAAAATTCACTCTAATTTTCTCATTTATTAAAAATAACAGTAAAAACCATTACTTGATTAACCAATTATTCATGTGTAAAAATATTCAGGAGTGGAAGGTGCAACTATAAAAGGAGATAACAAGGATCAAATAGAAGTAACTGGAGAAGAGATAGACTCAGTTAGACTGGCATCTCTGTTAAGAAAGAAATTTGGTTATGCAGATTTTGTGAGTATTTGCCCTGTAGGAAAGACAGATGAAAAGAAAGATAAAGAGAAAGTAGAGCCAATTGTGGCATGGCCTTATGTATATTCTAGTGTTCCTCATTACCCTGTGTATGAGATAAAGAACGAACCTTCTTGTTCCATCATGTGAATGTCATCTAGAATATGCTTGGTAAAGAATGAAAACAGAGGAATACATATATAGGAAAATAAGCATATATACTATGGGGTACATTTTGTAGTGACAAAGATTTATTTTGAAGTTATTGATTTTGTAAGATTGGTTTTGATTAAAAATAAATAAAATATCAAGTGATTAATATTTTGATATCTTTGTATAATGATGAGTTGAGTAATAAATTTGAGTCTATAAAAATCAATTTTAATGGAGTGTTTGATCTGCTAAAAAATAAAGGATTTGCCATGATACCTCCAATTGTATTGTATTTGATTGTAAGATTGTTCTCTGGATTGGACAAATTGGAGAAAAGGAATGTACGAAAACTGAAATTTTTGTCTCACTAAACCACAACATAAGAGCAGTCACGTCTAAGCATAAAGTGGTTGAGTACTCCATTGATAGAATTTGCAAGAGAAACCCTTGGTTTTACTTTTAATCTAAGATCAAACCAAAAGCTTCACCAAATCAACTAGATGACCTTTCAAATTGTCTTGATTACCAAAAACGACTTGATTACACCGCTTCCAAATAATTAACAAACAAGTTATTCATTTCAAATGAAGGCACTCCTTCACCTTTTTTCCATTGGAAACCAAACCTATAGATTGAGTAACATGGCTAGATTTTTTGTTCGACAAAGCTCTATTAAAGACTCGTCATGACTAAACATCTGATAACTTACAAGATACATGACAATAAAAAAAAGTGTTTAGAGATCAAGTCTTAAGCTTCTTTGGTTGAGTATAAGCCACCAGGGTTAGTGTCCCATCGCCAGAAAACCTCATCTTGCAAAGAAAATTTAGCTAACAAAGTCATGCAACCCTTAGCTAAATATTCCTCCTAAGTAAATTAACCTTTTCTCCAACTCCACCCTCATCCCACAACCAAATCTTTTTTTTTTTTTTTTTGTAAACACGCTTTATCTCAATGAACCCCTACGAATTTTACGAGATTCCTCACTCTCTCCATAAAAATGTAAATAAATACCCAATTTTAAAGATGGTACCTGAAGAAGTTTTGAAAAAGATCAAAGAAAGTACATCGACAATGATATTAATACGACTTTCAAGAGAATCTCATAGATAAATTATGACATCTTTAAGAAGACAATTTGTCTCTTATATGATCAACCACAAGATTCCAAAACAATAATGTACGAGAATCACATCAAATTGTCAACCCTTAATATTTAAAAGGAGTCATACCAACCTTAAATTTGACATTAAAACTGCATCATTCAACCAGACTTTTATGAAAGTTTACCTATGTGGTAGATGCTGACTGTGCAAATAGTGATGAACTGATGATGATCGATCTATAAGTTCTGAGGATGGTTGTGGTCTTTTTCAATGTTGATGGCGGCGGCAAATCTGGTGATGATGGTCTCCAGTTTCGCGATCTGAAAACACCGATGCCAAAATCGGAGTTGTGGTGTAACCCATAAAAGGTTGTGGTGGCGGTGTTGGAATTGGTGTGTTAGAAAGAAGAGGTGGAAGAATGTACCAAATGAGAAGAGAAGAAGAGGTGGAAGAATGTACCAAATGAGAAGAGAAGAAGAGGTGGAAAAATGAAAACAATTTTACCCCTTTTCTAATTATTCTTTTAATTAATTGAATTAAATAAATAAAAAAATATTATATATTTTTTCATTTTAATTTATAAATTTTATAATAATTTTTAATTGCCACGTGTATTGTTCATACACCATCATCAAGTGGCAAATAGGTAAAATGGTGCAAAATCATCCCGAAATTGGGTCCAAAGTCTTTTTAAAAAAATTAAAAAAAAATTGGAAGGCCATATATCAATTTTTTTCAAGGATCAAACCCAAACTTGTCATATTTAGAGTGACCATAAACATATTTTAACCCATTTTTAATTATAGATTTAGGCTCATTTGTTACGGATTAAAATAAAAATAATTTTAACATAAAATAATTTAGAGATTTTGGGTGCGTTTGTTTCAGCTTTACGAAAAATAGATTTTATGTTAAAAGAATCTAGAGATTTTTTTTAGAGATTTTAAAAAAAATCTAAAGCTATTTCTGTTTATTTACTATCCAAAAAATCACTTCTTTTAAAAATAATGATTTTTATCTAGTTCATATGTTACCTCGTTGTTTTTGAAAAAAATAGATTTTGAAAAAAGCTAATCCTAATATCTTTTCAGGGCTCGTTTGTTACGAATTAAAATAAAAGTAATTTTGACATAAAATAATTTAGAGATTATTTTTTAGAGATTTTATGAAAAATCAGAATCTATTTTGCGTTTGTTTACCGTAGCCTAAATCACTTTTTTTAAACAAATAATCTAGTTTGTTTGGATACAACTATATAAAATGGATTGTTTGTTACAAAATTAGTTCAATCTTTTAAACCATATTTTCTTTCTCTCCTCTAAAAATAATCTATTTTTTGAGAAGCTGCTCTTAACAACTTCTCATTTGAAGTTGTTATTAGATTCTGATTCTTTTAAAAAGTTGTAACAAACAGATACAAAACTCTTAAAAGTGATTTTTTTTTCTTAAAAAAGCTATAACAAACGGGCTCTCATTCTAGAGTGAAAATAGATTTTTTTGATAAAATGATTTTTATAAAAAAAACCTAAACAAACACTTAGAAATGACAAAAGTGGTTTTTTTTTAATAAAGAAAATCTAAAACAAACGCACCCTTTATGAAAAATCAAAATCTATGTTGTGTTTGTTTACCACAATAAAAATCACTTTTTTTAAAAAAATAATTTAATTTGTTTGGAACAACTGTATAAAAGAGATTTTTTGTTACAAAATTAGTTCAATCTTTTGAATCATATTTTCTCTTTCTTTTAAAAAAATCTATTTTTTGAGAAGTTAGTGCTTCTCATTTGAAGGTGTTTTTAAATTTATTTTATATTCTGATTTTTTTTAAAACTTAACAAACAAATGCATTACTCTTGAAAACGATTATTTAAAAAAAAAAGATTTTTTCTTAAAAAATTATAACAAATGGTCTCTTAATTCGAGCAAGCAAGGTAATAAAATTTGTATGCGCGGTTAATTCCGAAGACCGGCAGCTCCATTTACCGAACTCAGCCACAAAACTGGCATGTATGAATGATGATTTTATTCGCCGGCGGTGAAGGAAGTTGAATCCATGTTCTGAACTCTCTGCATCTAACTAAAATGTTCCTCCGCGTACGTAAAATCTACTAATCAATTTTCTTACTTCTATCTCCTTCAATTCAATCCTAATTAAACATTTCACTCTTACATTACAGGCTAATCCACACTCAGAAGACAGCATTTCCGGTAATTTCTACTTTACATCTTCATCACCTCCCTAATCTAATCACCTTCATTAATTCATTTCCAGATGACGACGACCATTACACTAATCTGCTTTCTTTACAAAACGACGCTACCAACAAGGTTCGTTCACGCCTAAGCTTATACATAACTTTATCATGTAAATGTAATTATCATTAATTAATTAATATTATCTTTTCTTTTTTTTAGCAAGATGAACAACTACCTCTTCCTGCGCGATTAGATTTGTTAAAAGGTGCCGAAATATTAATTAATTACTGTTTTACATTTTATACTTTGTTATTACTTATAAACTTTTCATTAATTTTTGCAGGAAGATTCTGTAATCACAATTCGTCTTCCTCATTTCAGGTATTAAGTTTTCATTATTATTAATTCTTACTTAGGCACTGTTTGGATAAACAACTTAATTTGAATCTTATAGCATAAGCGCTTATGTATAAGTTATTTTTATAAGCTATCTTGGAGAGTTTAGGAAAATAAGCTGAAAACAGTCTCATATAAGTTTTTTGTATAAGTTCTGTCAAATAGTCTTACAAGTGCTTATGTCAGTAGATAAGCTCTTATAAGCCAATCCAAACAGTCTCACAAGTGTTTATTATTACAATTATTATTGTTGTTGTTGTCAGACGTCGCTCGAAGATGAGGAGGTTGAAATGCCGGACTTCAATGAGGGTGACAACCAGGATGTTTTGGGAGAGGTGGTTGCTGATTCGGATGACGAAGATACTGTTTCTGAAGATGAGGTACTCTCTGAAGTTTACATATAATGTTTTTTTTGTTACCATGTGTTTGTTTATGTTTTTCCCTTTTGTTTGGGTTGTTACTAAATATGTTTGGAGTAAATTAGTCAGATTAGTCTTTTGAAAGATATAATTTTGGGTAGTAATGGAAATATTATGCCTGATGTCCTTAAATGTAGATTGGTTTAGTTAAATTAGTCCTTGTGATTCAAGGACTAACTTGTCGGATGGAATACGTTTAAGGACAATGCATGTTTAGTGGCCTCAGGGCGTAATTTCCATTATTTATGAACTAAGATGACCAACATTGTATCTTTCGGGGGCCAATTTGGTTACTGATACTTTTTCTTTTGATAATTCATTAAAGGGTAGCACTATCCTCTCAACCAGACTTCTCCAAAGATATGGCCCTCAATTTATCAGAAATGATGAAGTTAAAGATGCAAAAAGAAAATCAGAAGCATTGCTATGTTTTCAAGAAAGTGCTTCATCCCATGCTACCTTCTCAAAAGCAAATTCATCCGGTACCTGCACCAAGAAAAATGCTAGTTTCTGGGTTAGACCACAATTTACTTGCAATTCCCTGTTGAAACTGAAAATATTTGTTAGTGGGGCTTCTTGTTGAACTTTGAAGTCTCCTATATTTCTTTAGTGTCCTGTTTGTGTCATCTCAATACTGGCTGCAGTTTTTTTACGTGTTCCCCATGCTACATTTCAGGATTTGTAAAATAATTTTTGCTCTGAAATTGAGTAAGGTCTTTCCCTTTTTGAACTATGCTTAATTAGAAGTCCAATTTATGAGTGCCTCTTCTAACTCCTAGTCTGTAAGTGATGTTAAGTTCTGTAGGATATGTGCAACCGCAATCATATAGATAGAGAATCAACTAAATTTTTTTTTTTATATTTTCATCTCGGACATGATTTGTTGCTTTCCCTGCAAAAACTTTACAACATATCAATTTTTGGTGACTTTTATTTCCCCCATTGGTTAAACCCACGATATAACTAACAGATCAACAGTTTTTAATAAGTATATATTTATTTCCGCATCACTAATTGTCGTGTATATTTTAGATATACCCTGTGTGGATTTGAAATTCAAAGACTTGATCTTCCTAGATAAAGAGAGAGGCACATGGGAAACTATATTTCTATGGTTATTAATTTGCTCTTGAGTATTAGTAAATGGATGTTTCTTCAAAAAAGTAAATGGATGTTATGGATCTGGAATATGTCACATTTTTAATGATGGAATAAGACACCATTTTTGCAAATATTGTCAATTTCTCACCTTTTGACACATGAAGATAAGTTAGTTCACAGTATCTAGAATTGCAGATGCATCTTGCTGTGCCCTAACATATTTTCTTTACAAATGATGGATCTACTTTAGGTTTACTTTAGTAGTTATCACAATTACATCAATTTTGAATGGAAATATCTGAATATTAAATCGAACTGATAACTGTTGCAGGCATCTGCAACAAAGCTAAGCCAAGAATTTCATTGTCATCAGTGACACATAAATATGGGCACACTGGTCCTTCGATCTCTAATATTGATAGGCTGCCTGAAATTATGAAAGCTGATCATAGGCCTTCTGCAAGTTTAGATGGAAATCATCTTGAAGATGATGACATAGTGGAATTAAATTTAGACACCGAGCCTTCTGAAACCGAAGCTCGTCCACATGAATTTAATCTTCCCCTAATGGCTGATCTTTTTGACAACCTCCAGGATAAGACTGATCTGGTGGGTGGAAAATTTAGAAATGTTACCTTTATTCTTTGACACGTGTTTACTTTTTCCGTGTATAAGATCCTTCCACCTCTATTTTCCAGTATCCACGTGATAATCAAAGAAAAGGAAAAACAGTGCAGCTTTTTCAGAAGAGTAGTATATTCCATTTGCCAGAGACGGTTGCTGACAGTGAAGATTCCCCTGAACCTGTGGATAGCGGATCATCAAGTGACAATGAGGTATTACTGTTCTATGGTTACTCTTATACACTTATTATTCTATTGTCATATCTGGCTTTAAATCTGTTTACTTGTACAGGAAGCTGATCAACACATGAGAATTACTTTACCGGGAAAGAAAATGCAGACGATGGCAGATAGGTTTCACAATGCTTTAGGGTCTTCCTCTGTTATCGCTGAAAGTGTTGGAGCACTCAACTCATTGAGGTATAAAATTGTGGTTTCCTAGTATTTTTATGCAATTGAACACTTGAATTCAAATTAATTCTGAATTCAGTGTGTGATTGTCTTGCGAAATTGTCCAGAACTGGAATATTTGAAAAACTACAGCAGGCCATGCAAAAAGAAAAGGAAAGAGACGTCGATTTCTCCAAAAAGTTACAAGCTGGAGCTAGACCAGATAGTAAAATTTTTGCTTTTACTTTGTCTGCCCTTTCCATTGTTGTCTAAGTAAAACGCCATTTAAGGCTTCTCTATTGCACATAAAATCATTCATTAGTAGTTTTTTTTTTGTTGGCTAAATTGCATTTTTGGTCCCTTAACTATTTAGGTAGTACGGCTTTGGTCCCTTAATTAAAATTCGATTTATTTTGGTCCCTTAATTAAAATTCGATTTATTTTGGTCCCTTAACTTCTCTCCGTTACACATTTTGGTCCTTTCCGTTAGTTTTAATTCAAAAACGTTAGATT
>Ga0315915_1009818_pt1 | contig 10756 bp, 7 predicted proteins | sample MpolbnodulesMG_FD_207738 | JGI IMG/M metagenome (GOLD analysis project Ga0315915, IMG submission 207738) | Medicago polymorpha root nodule microbial communities from Los Angeles, California, United States - branched nodules | ecosystem: Host-associated > Plants > Roots > Nodule | place: USA... | reverse complement strand
TTTTATTTTACAGGTGTCATTATTTTAGTTTTTAAAGTGACCGAGTCAATCCGATTCAATCCGATTTAATCCGGTTAAATAACTATATAAATTTAATCTAAGACCGAGTCATCTAACCGAGTCATCCGAGTGGTTCCAGTTCAGTCATGCGGTTCAACCAATGACTCAGTGGTTCGACCATTGACCCAGTGACCCAGTACCCCTGCCGAGTCGATGACCGAGCCGAATTTTAAAACTATGAATCAAACTAACAATTATTAGTTATTTCAATGAAACCAAACAATATAACAAAAATATAATCTAAATTCTTTTTTTTTTTAATGACACCAAAAACTATCTCTATTATAGAAAAGTTGTTGTTTAAGGGTATAATTGGGATAATGAAAAGGTAAGTACAAATACACTAATCTAGTTTGTTACACTTTTTAAGTGATAAGAAAAAACTGGACATTTGAGTTTGTTACACTTTTTTTTTAATGTTTAAATTTATTCTTATCTATTTGTTACATGTGGTATTTATATTGAAAATTGAGGGCATTTTTGAAAAGAAAAAACCAGTCCAAAAGAGCTGAAAGAGATTGTTTTCTTTATATATAGTATAGATAATAATAACAAGAAGAATAAGAATAATCCTTAAAAAACTCACTTGGGTTGTCATGGTGGTATTAATTGGTTTGGGACCTGGGAGTGTGCTCCTCATTAAGGTCTCATGTTCGATTCTCTCGAGTGTCAATTTAAGTAGGTTAATTTAGATTCTTAAAAAAAAGAATAATCCTTTAAAAAAATTAATGTATAATATTAAGGGTTATATGGTGTCTGCCCCTGCTATATGGGCGATTTTTAATTTATCCATGTAAAAAAAACTTTGGATTCCAACCTTATAATTTGAAGATTATTTCACTCTGTACCTTCATAACATCAAATTTAAAAATTTAAGGTACTTTAGCCACTCATAATTTGAACGAATTTTGATTTACCCTTATCATATCATCTGTTTTCTACGGTCAAAATTCACGAAGGTCCAAAACTAAAGAAATCTTCAAGTTCCAAAGTTTTTCTATAGGGGTAAGTCAAAACTCACTCTAATGGCAGGAGTAAACATCATTTAACCCTAATAATAATCCCCTAAATAATATATGTTAGGATTACTTGTTAAAAAAATATATATGTTAGGATAATATATTCTTCACTGTTTACGTGATTGCCCGCACTCTAAAAAGCTTTGACTCCGCTTGAATATGGGGCGTTATAATAATTTTTTCTCTGAATTTAATGTCAAGGTTTGGCTTCATGAGATGACAAGGGGTGCTTCCCCTATTTTATTTGTTATAGGAGTATGGTATGCCTGGTGTTGGAGAAACAACACTATTTTTTAGGATCAACATTGACGTATTCAAGATGTGGTGCAAAAGATTTTTTTGTTACATGATGAATGCATTTCTTACAATCCCAATCCTAGTTTGGACCCACAATCATCGCGCCTCTTAGCTCATTTGATCCCCCTCCAGAAGGTACACTCAAACTCAATATTGATGGTAGCTTTCTAGAAGATTTTGGTTGTTTAGGTGCTGGTGGTGTTGTTCGCAACCACGATGGAGATTGGGTAACTGGTTTTTCCCACTATGAAATTGGAGGTGATGTGTTATTAGCTGAGTTACGTGTTATCCAGATAAGTCTTGATTTTTGTAGAAAAAAAGGTTATGTCAACATTATTTGTGAGAGTGATTGTTTGGAAGCAGTTGACCTGATTATTGATGATCATGATCATACCTTGCACATTTATGCTACTGTCATCCTTCATATTAGAGATGTTTTACATGAAAATGGAAATACAACATTGGTGCATGTTCTTAGGGAACAAAACATGTGTGCAGATTTTATGGCTAAGGAAGGATCACATGCAAGGTGCTCTACTCACTGGAACTGCCCTCCGCTTGACATGGAATCTCTCATCCTAATAGATAAGCTTGGAACTTAATTTCAACTCTTTCTCTTTCTCTCTGTTTTTTTTTTATTTTTGCCTCATTACTTTGTAACACTACCAAAAAAATAAAGTATACTATTATATGTCTGCCTTCCACACGCGCGCGCGTGCACACTCACACACACACACACACACACACATATATATATATATATATATATATAAATAGAGTAGACTATAATAATAATAATAATAATAATAATAATAATAATAATAATAATAATAATAATAATAATAATAATAATAATAATAATAATAATAATTTGGGTAGCTCCATTGACCAGTTGTTGGACAAAGTAAAGCGGTGCTCTCTTTGGTGGCTAAAAGCTAACAATGTTGTATTTGTTTTTGGTTTCCATTAATTTGTGGTGGTAGAGTCATTTGGCTTGTTTGGGATTTGGCTAATTTTTTGATTGACACTATTCTTTTGTAATTACTTGGGAGCTCCTCCGCACTCCTTGTGCTTGGGCGAGCTCCTTCCTTGTTAATATATAAGTTCCATTTTTGATTGTCCAAAAAAAATTAAAAAAAAATTAATAATATATGTCAGGAATTAAAAAATAATCATATCTAGTAAGATGTCTATTTTTTTTTGCCAAATAGCCTAGAAATTTACATCTTCCTTAAAAAAAAAAAGAAATTCACATATTAAGGTGAATAAGTAGGGTGTTCGAAATTTGAACGCCAAACCATACATATATTATACATATCCTTACCAACTAAGTTAAACTCGTGAGGAAAAGATGTCTATTTATTAAAAGGATCTATTAGGATATCTTATCAACCGTCAACGAAATATACTATTTTCTTGTCAAAAAGATATTATTTTATTATAACGCATTTGACCGGATTTTACAAATACTTAAATTGATTTGAATCATAAATTAAAAGAGATATTATTTTATTATAACGCATTTGACCGGCTTTTACAAATATTTAAATTGATTTGAATCATAAATTAAAAGAGATATTATTTTATTATAACGCATTTGACCGGCTTTTACAAATATTTAAATTGATTTGAATCATAAATTAAAATAGATATTATTTTATAATAACGCATTTGACCGGCTTTTACAAATATTTAAATTTAATTTTTTATAGAATATTTAAATTGATTTTGAATCATAAATGTTAATATATGAAGTTTTTTTTTTACTCTTCATGTATATAAATACCCTATGACACCTTAAACCATGTTTCATAACTTTTGATATTGGTTAGTGAATACTTTAGTTCTCAACAAAAGTAGTTCCTATCAAGATGGCAAGCAACAACAGCAAAGAGCAGGTCATCTTCTCAGTGTTACAATATTTGGGTGATGCAGGTCTAAAGAAAACGGTACACACGTATGTGTCTCTTCTAACTCCGGCAATTCATATATTTAATTTTTACTGTCATATATGATTTTTTTTTTCTCTTTAATGATTATTTGTTTAACAATGAATGCATTTGCACTTCATTCTTTTGTTAATTTACAGGCTTGAGCGTGAAAGCGGGTTGTATTTTGACATGGAACATTTTGAAGATATGGTACTCAGCGGGAAGTGGGATGAAGTTGAGAAGTATCTATCAGGATTCACAAAAGTTGAAGACAATGCTCACTCCACCAAAATATTCTTTGAACTTAGAAAACAAAAATATCTTGAGGCATTGGACAGGTAGTTAAGAATTTTATATTTTATGCTCTATATATGTGCAATGGCAAATTTTATTGCAAATCTTATGTAAAGCGTTTGCACCAAAAATAAAAAGGTTTATGGTATAATTAATTTTGGAAGGTAACAGTGACTATGTTAATTGTAGTTCCGATACTACTCTGGTTTTAAATATAAATAAAAGTTAAAGTGCATTTAGTCATTGTTTGAACCAAATATAAATATAAAACAAAGTTTTTCAATTTTTTTCTTTTTGATTTTTTTTCCAATGTTTGTTTTTTTTTTTTTTTTGAGGGAATTTCCCAATGTTTGTTAGTAGTTAATAATCATGATTTTTTTTTCTTATTCTAAGTTTTTGTATTATTTCATTAGCAATGACCGTGCCAAGGCTTCTGATATCCTCATGGCGGATCTGAAAGTATTTCGCTCAAAGAGTGAAGCACTATTTAAAGACTTGACTAATCTTCTGACAATTGACAATATAAGGTATGATTCAATATTTATTTTGTGTGATGAAGTTCGAATTGAATCATTCTTTATGTATATAACTTTATTTTTAACCTGATTAGGGATCATCCATTACTTTCAACATATCAAGATGCAAATTCTGGGAGAAAGAATGTGATAGATGAAATTAAGAAAATCATAGAGAAAAATCCTGTGTTAGATGGAAAACTGAAATTCCCTGCCATTGAAAGTCAGAGGCTAATGCGTCTTCTAAGTGAAAGGTTTCACACTTATTTTCTTAACTTATCGTAATACATGCAATGCTCCATATTTTCTTTGCCACATTGTATTAAAATTGATAAATATTTTTTTCCTATACTATACATTTAATCAAATAATGTATTTCAGCTGTGGCATGTCTCTCCAGACATAAGAGAAGAGTAGTTCGAAGATGCCAAAAGGGAGAGCTGATGGTGGGAGGCAAAGCACATGGTGGAGGATTTTTCAACATGTATTTTGATCGATTTTTATTTCTTGATAGTAATAATTAAGTTTTTCTTAATAGATGGAACTGCTTGTATGACATATTCTGAGACTGGATTTTGATATGATTTTGTCGTTATTGATGTTTAAGAGTTTGTTCTCTTTCTTATAGTTTTGTATTTTGTCGTTATTGGAAAAATTATATTTGATAGCTATTTTTTTATATTTTATTTAGATATTTTTTTAAGGGAATATCTAATTTAGCTATTGAAAACAAGCTATTTATGTGTGTTGATTAGGAATAAGAAAATTATCAATAGGTTTTTTTCGAGAGATAATGATCTTAATGCTCTTGTTAGACTCTGAAATCACAATGAGTTGAATAGTAATATTTTTTTTTTTAAAGAAACAAACTTAACTCATTTCATTATTAAATAACAAAGAAATATAGGAGGTACATAATCATGAATTTGGTGGTTAGCATAAGAATTGGCAGCTCCCGCTAAACAAGTTGAATAGTAATAATTTAATTAGAAGAATTATCAATTTAGGGTGTGTTTCTTTCAAATTATATTTGTATATTCCCAGAAATAAAATGGTAGAAATATACATTCCAATGTTTGTTACATGTTTATTAAAATTTATTCCTGGGTATAAAAGATTCACAGGAAAGAAAATTATTCCCATTTAAAATGGTTGGAATAAAAGTTCTCACAAGAATAAATTAGTGTGTAATTACCCATTAACCTTTCTGTTATAATAGTTCCTAGGAATAAATAAATATTAACAAAATATCTTTTTGTAAAATACCCAAGAATAAAACTCCCTTGTTTGTATAATAAATTTAGTAAACTTGAAACAAACACACCCTAAAGAATATGAAGTAATATTCATAAACTCGGTAAGAACGAAGTAGTTGAACCCATATAAATCTTGGTGATTATCTATATAATTAGATATATGTGTTAAACCTTCTTAATTTTGAGAATGAAAATGTTACATATACACATTTTATTCTCACACACCCTTGTACACCTCATGCATTAGGAAGAGAGAAGAGAAGAGGAAAGAGAAAGTATGCTTGTGTGGGGTCCACATGGCCATGTGGCAGATTTTGGTGTGAGTGTCAATGGGTGTATTGCCACCTAAGGGTGTCTATGTATTATAACTCTTTTGAGAAAGTACATGATTCGGTTGTTTGGAGTATTTTAGATTATATGTTTGGTAGATTTAGGGTCTGTTTGTTTTAGATTCTAAAAAAATGGATTTTCCTTTGTATTTTTTAAAAATGGATTTTTTTAAAAAAATTTACTCAAAAATAGTAAAAGTTATTTCAAACTCATTTGCTATAAGTTAAAAAAGAGATTTTGAAATTCACTAACTTAAATATTCATTGTTCGAGATTTTACATAATAAAAATCACATATTTTTTCAAAATGACATCTTTCAAAAATGATTTTTATGAAAAACTATTTGAAATAGCTTTTTTTTTTTTAGAGATTTTTTCAAAATTTTAGTATAAAAAAAAAATTATAACCAAATGATGAAATACTTATAACGACATTTTAAGATAAATTATTCAAATAATTTTTCATTTGAAGCTTTTTTTGAAAATTCCTTTGTTAAAAAAATTATAACAAAATTATATTACACTACTAAAATCTATTTTAAAAAAAGCTATAACATACGGGCCTTAGTTTTTGCTCTCCATGGCGGAATCGGATGAAGACATGTGTGCGCTGCGGGAGCTTATTGGTGTTGGTTAATGGTATCCCAAGGGAACAAGTGCAAATAAGCAAATGGTTGAAACAAGAGAATCTATTGGCACCTTTCATCTTTTTATTACTTGCAGAGGGGGTTGGATCGAACCCGGTCAACTGTATGCTTAGATAAGAAGAGACTTGTTTTTTTTAGAGTAGACGACCTTTGTATATTGTATTTTTTTGGATCTGGGTGTGGTACCACTTTTACTAATTTCTAACTTGTAGGTGTGGTAACACTTTGTACTCTTTTTCCATTATCAATTCTAAATAAACCTTTGCCATTTCCAGAAAAAGTGACCATTAGCATCTAGTAATTAAATTCTTGAAATAACAATATTAATTGTGAATGTTATATTCTGGAAACAAGCATGCAAGATTCTTTTTTTTTTGGGGCATAACAAGACATATAGTTTATGAACACTAAATATTATTTATAGCACTCAATTAAGTCACTCCCACACAGCATAGTCTTGTCCAGACGTAGCAACATGGAAATTTGAGGGAATAAGTTTTCCAAGGTCCATCTTTGGTCCTATCTTTACAATAATCTTGTTGTCTATTTCTGCTACGTACAGGTCAGCTTCAGCTGCTAGAATGTTCACTGTGCTTTTCATGTTGATCCCATTCCTCAGTCTAATTGCAGTCAATTTTGCTATCTGATCCTTCAGTCCCCAATCAAAGAAGTGGTCGTAGAACTGCATAACAAAATAATCCATAATAGTTGGTTTTTATGTATAAATGTAGACAATGTTTTATTTCAAAGACTCAAATCAGATAGTTCAGTTTTTAAGCTCGACAAATCAAAATTTGATGCTTGAGATCTTCCCGCAGTCACTATTTGACTATTAGGAATCAATTTCCGTCTTTTATACTAGTAATAATAATGAATAACAAAAATGATTTCGGAAATGGATTCCTATAGTTAGAAGTGACTGTTGGGGTGAGTTTGACCCTAGTAAAAATTAGAAGGTCCACGGCTCAAATTTTGTTTTAACGGTTTACAATCATCCGATAAACAAAAATGTTTGACTTAACACTGGCGGTGCATACAAATTAAACTGTTTTTCAATAGACCAAAATCGCTTGACTGTGTCAATTTAGGATTCTCTAAATGCATATAATCCAGGTCCAATAACCTCCTTCAATAAGAAAACCAAAAATATCTATTCAATACTCAAAACAACATAATATAAAAAGTGAAAAGGTTAGAGAAAGTACTATTGACGGAGTCCCTGGATGTGTTAGAATGTAAGCATAACCCTGCATGACTTTGTCAGAAGGAAATGGCCAAAGTTTCTGAGTTGAACCTGTATCATGGTTATCAATAAATGTTACACCATTTTCTGGTTTTATACCAATCAAACCAGGTGGTTTTCCATTTGAATCTTTCAACCTCCAAAGTTCTCCTTGTACAGCAGCTTGAAGAATCCCTTTGGTAGTAAAATCAAATGCATTAACACCGCCACCTCCATTTTCAACCCAATTAACAAGTTCACTTCTAGCTCGATCTTGGTTATAGTCAAGTTTTCCGTCTTGTCCATAAGAAAGTGAATTCCAATACTCTCCAACTGCAAAATCTGGTGAAGTATTTTCCATATAAATTTTTGTTATGCTAGGAGCATAACCTTTAACAAAATCAAATCTCCAACCAGAAAATCCAATATCAGTTTTGAGCCAATTCATCCATTCAGATAACTCTTTTTGTACTTGAGGATTGAGATGATCAATGTCAGGTGCAGCTTGATAGCCCTCTCCGCTGTCGAGGTTCCCAGTGCCATCTGAATAAGCAGTGTCATCTTTGCAAATGAAAGATGGACCCCAATCAAGTTTTGAATCTGGGGTCCCACCTTCAAAGAGGCAATAGATGCCTCTAGCATCTTTTCTTTCTGCTGTTCTATGGTTGATTACTATGTCAGCTAGACAATTGATTCCTTTATCTTTGAAAGCTGCAATTAGTGACTTCAGTTCATCTTTTGAACCATATTTTGATGCATCAAGATCATATAGTCTTCCTGGAAGATACCCTGGATTCAAATAATTGAAAATATTATATAATGTATGAAAAATGCAATATACAACTCATCTAAAAAAAGTATACAACTTGTATTTAAATACTATGGCCTAAAGTCCAACATTAGGCTTAAATTGTACCTATCCACTTGTTAGTAACTATGAGCCATATCCAGCTTTATATTTATTAAACGATCTAAAAATTGTATGCAAAAAACTATTTGGGCCACAACGAGATAGTTTTTAAATTTTGCATTCCCTACAGTCATGCGATCAGAACAACTGTATGAAGATCGAACAGCTCATATTCAGCCTATATCACAGAATCACAATCTGCTCTAAATTCAAATCTAATATTATTTGATGCCTCCAAAACTGCAAATCGGCTGCGATTGAGACTATATCAGCCCTATTAGACTGTGATTCTCTGCTATATCAAGAATAACAACGCTACCATCATAAACAACCTAATACTATTATTTTTATGTTGACGTCATACTCCTGCTAGAACTTTGATCTTGTACTTGTATATTTAAGTACAAGTATGTGCTCCTATTTATATTTCTATTATAGTATTGGAGACAAACAAACAAAGAAAATAATCAAACATAAAAGCTAATTGATCCTAACATGATTACATATCAATTACTAGTACAATAATTAGAGAATCATATATTTGGAAAATGAGTAAAGCAGGTACAAAAATATATTACCTTGAGGGCCAACACTTTGAGATGGAGGAGGGAGCCAAACATGTGTAATTCCAGCATTTGCTAGGTCAGGAATGAGGTTCTTCAAAGAGTTGTACCATCCTCCTTTGTTACTTGACTCCCAGTTGAATCCCTGTAAAAACAATTATTATATTATATACATGCGCAGTTGATTAAGGTTGTTAATGAAATGTGTGTGTTGTGTTATGTGTGATCTGTGTTGATAAAATACCTGAAAGAGCAAAGCAGAAGAAGCTAAAAGAGGAAAAATAGAAAGACAGAGGCAGAAAAGACTGAGCCAAGGAAGAGAATCCATTGCTTCAAATGTGTTAGAAGTGTTTGTGCGGTTCTGTGACTTATATAGAAGAAAATCTGGTTCTTGCGTGAAGTAAATAAATAACATAAAAGTCATAATAAATGTATATTTTTTTGACTAAATAATAAATGTATATTATACTCAAGATAAAGTGACGAATAAAGGCTTGACTAAAAAAACAAAGTGACAAATATAGAGGAGATATATCATGAACCAAAGGAAATCAGGATAGTTTGAACATATGAAAAAAGAAAATTGGGTTTATTAGAGATAAAGATTCACAATTGTGAGGATTTCATAAAATTCTGATGGGAAAAAAAAAACTTATGTCTTTTGGAGAATTGGGAAATCTTGAGGGACAACCTAAGAGTAGTTTAAGGTATGGGAGTGGTGGGAACAAAGATTTGGAATAGCTAAGGCATAATAGAGTCAAAGTTTCACATTTTGGAAAGCTTAATGTTTGTCGGGTATAGTAAGTCATGTAGTCATTCATTCCACTGCAAATGCATCCAAGTCATATCCAATGATCAATCAAATTCTTATAGAGTAATGATAGCAACACTCTCTTTTGAATATACTCTCTAATAGTTTAAATTATTGTGGGTCTACACTTTGAAAATTGAACACACGCAAAGTGGCGGTACGTACATTGATTTCATCCAATAAAAGAGTGAGTGATAGAGAGTGTTAAAAAGTGAGTGTTTCTAGCATTCCTCTTGTTCTATGTTTCTTTTATTTCCCATTAACTAAAAAGGTAATTGTTGTATATTGGCTTCAAATTGTGATTGCAGAAAACCTGAAATCGTGTCACGATTCTGGGCATCGTGGCACGATTGGATTGGCAGAGAGGATGGTTCTTGAGATGGAAAATCATGACACGATTTGGGAAATCGTGACGCGATTCAACAACTTCCTTACCAAGTTTCCCTAAAAGGGACTGGTCACAACGGTTGTTCAGAGACAATCGTGGCGCGATTGGACAAAATCGTGACACGATTTTGGACTACTGTGACTAGTATTTAAGTGGTTTTTGCAGATTTTTTGAAGAGAGCTGAAGTAAGAGGCCTAGGGTTTACAAAGGGGGGAACTTGAGGGTTGAGTATCTTTGTAAGGGGGGTCTCTAGGGTTGGGATAAACATTGTAATCACCTTGGGTAGTGAGATTACATCATTGGAAGAATCTAAAGCTTCCTTTGTGTATTCTCTAGTAAGATCCATATGAGTGTGATGAGGGAAACAAAGGGTAGAGATTAGGTATAAGACTGATTTCTTGTAACATCTTCTCATAGTGGATTGGAGAGTTACTCTCTCCCCCATAGTAGGTCATATTGGACCGAACTGGGTTACCATCTTGTGTGTGTTTGTTTATTTCCTTTTAAGCTTGCT